>ULLQ01002227.1_pt1 | contig 15762 bp, 8 predicted proteins | sample 1951461 | NCBI WGS metagenome assembly ULLQ01 (sample SAMEA4835531, study PRJEB28245) | human gut metagenome | biome: gut microbiome; material: fecal sample | place: Denmark | collected 2008 | reverse complement strand
AGGCGGTGTTTCCGTCGCTATAGGCGAGCTTGCTGACGGTCTTGAAATCGACCTCAACGCAGTTCCCAAGAAGTACGACGGTCTTGACGGAACAGAGCTTGCCATCTCTGAGTCGCAGGAAAGAATGGCAGTTGTAGTTGACAAGAACGATGTTGACAAGTTCATCGCTCTTGCAGGCAAGGAAAACCTTGAGGCTACTCCAGTTGCGGTAGTTACCGAAAACCCCAGACTCAAGATGAACTGGAACGGTAAGACTATCTGCGACATTTCAAGAGAATTCTTAAATTCAAACGGTGCAGAAAAGCACACGGATATATATGTTCCCGCTCCAACGGTAAGCTATTCTACAGGCAGACACAACACTAAGGAAGAATGGGAAAAGCTCGTTACCGACCTTAACGTATGCTCTCAGAAGGGTCTTGTACAGCGCTTTGACTCAACGATCGGCGCAGGTACTGTACTTATGCCTTATTCGGGCAAGACACAGCAGACACCCGTACAGGCTATGGCGGCAAAGCTCCCCGTACTTTCGGGCAACACAAAGACAGCTTCCATAATGGCATGGGGCTTTGATCCTTTCGTAAGCCGTCAGTCGCCCTATCACGCAGCCGCTCTTGCAGTAGTCGAGAGTATGGCTAAGGTAGTAGCCGCAGGCGGTAAGAGCGAAAAATGCTGGCTCACATTCCAGGAATATTTTGAACGTACACAGGGCGATCCTGAGCGTTGGGGCAAGCCTTTTGCCGCACTTCTCGGTGCATATAAGGCTCAGATTGCACTCTCAAGCGGTGCTATAGGCGGCAAGGACTCAATGTCGGGTACATTTGAGCATATAGATGTTCCGCCCACGCTCGTTTCTTTCGCAGTTTCAACTGCAAAGTCAGACAAGATAATTTCCGCCGAATTCAAGCTCCCCTGCAGTGATATTTACTACATTGCACCTGCATACGATGAAAACGGTATGCCCGACTTTGACAGCGTCAAGAAGGTATTTGCTACAGTAGAAAAGGCAATTGCCGACGGCACTGCCCTGTCAGTATGGACTTTGGCTCACGGCGGTATTGCAGAAGGTATCTTCAAGATGTCGCTCGGTAACAGAATCGGTGCAAAGCTTAAAGCTATGGACGATGAAAAGCTGTTCGGTCTGCACTACGGTGCATTCATCATCGAGGCTAAGGGCGCAATAGAGGGCGCAGAGCTTATCGGTGAAACAGTGAGCGACTACACGATTACGGCAGGCGATGTCAAGCTTGACATTGCAGATCTTGAGAAGAAGTATGACGCTGTTCTTGAACCTATCTTCAAGAATTCGCTCCCCGAAATGCCGAGGCCCGTATCGGTTGCTTACGACAAGGGTTGCGACTTACTTATCAACAAGGCTCCCGGCACTATCGCAAAGCCTAAGGTACTTATCCCCGTATTCCCTGGTACTAACTGCGAATACGATATGGCTGCCGCATTCAACAGATACGGCGGTGAAGCTGAAATATTCGTTATCAGAAACCTTTCTGCAAAGAATATGGAAGACAGCGTAAACGAATTTGCAAAGAGAATCGAAAACAGCCAGATGATAGCTGTTCCCGGCGGTTTCTCAGGCGGTGACGAACCCGAAGGCTCGGCTAAATTTATCAACGCATTCTTCCGCAATCCTAAGATCAAGGATGCTGTAGAGAATATGCTCTATGCCCGTGACGGTCTTATGATTGGTATATGCAACGGCTTCCAGGCTCTTATCAAGCTTGGTCTTGTACCTTTCGGCAAGATAGTTCCTCTGTCAGGCGAAAGCCCCACGCTTACATATAACACCATAGGCAGACACCAGTCACAGCTTGCTCTTACTAAGATTTGCACCAACAAGTCACCGTGGCTTATGCATTGCAAGGTGGGCGAGGTTTACAACATACCGATCTCGCACGGCGAAGGACGTTTTGTAGCAAGCGACGAGGTTATCGCAAAGCTCATCGAAAACGGTCAGATTGCTACTCAGTATGTTGACCTTAACGGCGAGCCTACAATGGATCTTGCATACAATCCCAACAGCTCGATGTGCGCTATCGAGGGTATCATTTCTCCCGACGGACGTGTACTCGGTAAGATGGGTCATACAGAGCGTATAAGTTCAGACACCTGCGTTAATGTTGACGGCAACAAGGAACAGCTTCTGTTCAAGGGTGGCGTTGACTACTTCAGAATTTAACATTAAAATCGCATAAAATCTGCCCTGCAACGTATTTCAGACGTTGCAGGGCATTTTTGTGTGCAAAAATACAGAGCAGACTTTCGTCTGCTCTGCGATGTTTTTACTTACTTATTCTTTCTCTTTCTTGCCTTATACGTTACAGGAACTGCTCCGCCGGCAACAGCCGCTACCGCAATCCAGGCGGCAAGTGACGATGCGCCTGTTTCGGGGTTTCTCTTTCCGAATTCTTCTGGAGCTTTTTCAAACGCACAGGCTATACACTCATAATGGCCTATACCCGGCTCGGTGGCGGTAGGCTCTTTATCTACCACCCACTTGAACTCGTGGTCGTCAGCATCGATTATATTGCCATTGTCATCAACGTGCCAGTGCTTCTTCTCATCGTGTTTCCATTCCTTCTTACCGCTAAGCTTAGGAAGTGTTTTCTCCTCCTTGATGCCGCAAACGTTGCAGGCTCTGTACTCTTTACCCTCAGATGTGATTGTCGGCTCAACGAGAGTTTTCCACTCGGACCAGTCGTGTCCCTTCGGAGAAATCTCCTTTATGTCTTTTCTTTCATCGCAATTTCTGCAATGCACAGAATCCTCACCTTGCTCAGTGCATGACGGTGCAATATCAACAGTACGGGAATCCTCCCATTCGTGCGCCGGCTCTATAATTTTGGTCTGTTCGAAACCGCAATGGATACAAGCGTGTTTCTTAACGCCGTTTTCAGTACAGGTTGAAGGCGTTACTACCTCCCATTCGCCGTAGGTGTGATCTGTAACGGGGATAACCGTTGAATCCTTTGTTGCGTCACAGCGTGAGCAATGGATTGATTTAGAGCCTTCGGTCGTGCAGGTAGGTTCCTTGTCTATCGTGTAATCCTCTTCCCACTCGTGAGCGTCCGGGTCTATATCGGTATCTTCATATTCAGTGTATCCGCAGGTCTCACATTTTCTTGTTTTCTGACCGCCTGCAACACAGGTAGAGTCTTTTGATACTGTCCACTCGCCGAATGAATGTCCTGTCGGTTCGATCTCGGTTACATCCTTTGCCGCATCACATCTTGAACAATGTATCGACTTTGAACCCGGCTGTGTGCAAGTGGGCTTTACATCTATTGTAAAATCATCTTCCCAGTCATGTCCCAGAGGTTCAATCTCTGTTACATCCTTTGTCGCATCACATCTTGAACAATGTATCGACTTTGAACCGGGCTTTGTACAAGTGGGTTTTACATCTATTGTGTATTCGGCATTCCAATCGTGTCCGAGCGGTGCTGTATCACGTTCTTCTTCAAATTGGCATACGGAGCAGATATGCTTTTCCTTACCGCCTTCTTCGCAGTTTGCCGATTTGCTTTCTTTCCACTCACCGAATTTGTGACCGCTTGGAGCACCGCTTTCAAATACAAGCGTTGTGTCATTCGTGTGTGCTCCGCATTCGCACGAATAGAAATACTTGGCAGGATTTACGCAATCTGCAGGAAGTGCAAGCGTATCCTCGTTTACGGTCTTTATATCAAATGTATGATTTTCTTTATTGATTTTTGCCTGACAGTTCTTACAAAGACTATAGTGTCCGGTAAGATCGGAATAATACAGTTTACCGTCACTCTCGTGTTCAACTTTATAAGTCAGCGTGAAACGTGCCAGAGCCTTATCCTGAGTGCCTGCAGACGCATCCGCATAAGCGGTTCTGTCTGTTATAACGATGAAATCTTCGGTATAAGTTCCTGTGGCTAAATTGCTGTCGGGCTTAACTGTGAATGTTGCAGTTGCGCCCTTTGCAAGCTTTGAAGAGCCGTCATCGGCAGTACCCCAATCATCGCCGGCAGTGTATGATACTGTGAACGAAGAAGTATCAGTTATGACACCGCTTGCTTTATTAAGGTCTGATTCCTTTACTACTCTGTACTTTGCTATAGAACCGCCCTCTGTGACTTTCACCTTGAGCGATACTGTCTTTGTCGGGTTGCCGTTATCAAAATCTGTACCGATGTCAACAGTTGACACAGGATTGTTTTCACTGTCTGTTACAGATATTTCAACATCTTTAAGACTTGCGTCTGCGGTCACGATAAGGTTGCGATCAACCGAAAGTGCTATGAACTCACCTGTCGTGCTGTCAAACGTGTACATATTGTCAGGTACCGCATTACCGTCGGCATCTGTTACCGTAACACCTGAGAAACGGTATTCATCGGGATCGTTCAGTGCAAACGTAAACCTTGAAGAATCTCCTGCTACAGCAAAGACATTTCCGTCCGTTACGGTTGTTTCATTCGTATTATTTGCCTTTATGCAATAGGGCATTACATTTGTGCATGGCTCGCTGTCATCTATTATTTCACCGTCACCGATGCGGACAATATTAAGTCTGTTTGATTCCGATACTATTGTGTAGGCATCGGCAACATCGGTTAAAGCATTTCCGCCCGACAGCTTTATTTTATAGCCGGTTTCCGCAATGCACTTACCGCTTGCATAATCCAGCGTATATCCGGCACCGTAAGCAGGTGTGAACCTGCGGATAACACCGCCGTTCGTCTTTGTTATCTGTGCCGCACTGTCGGCTTTTGTGATACTGCCGTTTGTGAGTATCGTACCGTTATCGACAGACAGAGTGCCTGCTACGGAAATATCGCCGTAAGTTTTAATAACAGTGCCGTCAGTTACCTTTGCCGTTCCTTTACCGATTATATCAAGCTTTGCATTTTCGTAACCGTTCACAGACAGGAGCTTAAAATCGCCAGAAGTATCGGCGGCATCGGAATCATCAAGCTTATTGACATTGAGAATACCGTTTACGGCATATATTCCGCTTACCGATGTTCCGTCATTTCCCGGCTTGCCTTTATAATTATCCTGCTGTTCAGACGGTACATTGGTATTTGTACCGGGGTTTCCGCCTCTGCCGGCTGTAACGTTAAGTCTGCCGCCATTAAGATACACCTTTGTATTATCGGTTATAGCCGCACTGCCGTTACCGCCGTCGCCGCCAATGCCGTAATACTTTTCATTTGTATCGTAGTCAGTGTTATAACCTGCATCGCCGCCTTTACCACCATTGCCGCCGATAACAGTTACTGTGCCGCCTGCAACCGTGAACGACGAAACATTTACCGCAACTTTGCCGTCCTCACCGTTTTTTCCGTTAGCCTCATCGGAACCGCTATCCGTAGTACCCCATCCGCCATTATCACCGTACGCTCCGATAAAGCCAATAACACCGCTTGCGTTTTCACTCTCACTATAAAAAGTTATTGTTGCGTCTGTGCCGGCAATACCGTTCACTACACTTACCACTGCATCGTTCTTGAGTATGACATTTACATTTCCTTTAATTTCTACAGGATTATATATATTTTTTTGGTTGTCATAATCATAGGTTGTTGTGATGATATTAACGATACCGTCAGCCACATACCACGTTTCTTTGCCGGCAATGCCCCATGCAGTATCAGTTGAAGCTATCTTTGTATAATCAGTTACCGTTCCGCTTATAACAGTACCGTCTGCGGACAGTCCGTAATAACTCACCGCTTCATCGGCAATTGCGTTGATTACTGTAAATGACAACGTGCCGACTGCAAGCACAGCAGATGTTGCTATGCAAGTTATGATTTTATTTGAAAGTGTTCTTTTCATTCGTCTCTCCTTATCCGGGAAATTTCAAGTAATGATATGCATTACTTATCTATCATACAATTGTAACATTCCATAAAGAGAATTTCAACAAATATGGCACGAACGGTCAAAAAATGGCGGCGAATGGTATAATTACCTTCGCCACCTGACTATAATGAATGATTTACTTATCAAAACCGAGCAATTTCTTCGTTCCTGCTTTTTCAAGTGCAACTGTCAGAAGCACACCTGCTATAAGCCCTACAGCGCCCTGTATTGCGTTTCCTAAAATGCCTGCCGCCGCTGTTGCTACGTTGCTGTAAAATATAATATCATAAACGAAGTAGCCTGCCACCATAATTATTTCTGCCACAGCGCCGCCGATTACCTTGCCGACAAGCGACTTGAAATAAGAGCCGTTCATAAAGCACTTTGCAATGTAGAATGCCGCTACTGCCATAAGTGCCTTGATTATCAGCGTTGCAGGCGCATAATAAGCATAACCTGTAAGCAGATCCGCCATCGCAGAGCCTATGCCTGCCGCCGCAACTCCCCACGGCGAGCCGATAAGCCATACCGATGTAAGCACCATTACATCGCCGAGATTTACATAGCCCTTTAGCGGCATAGGTATCTGTACCACCATTGTCGCAACACAGGTAAGTGCGGCAAGCACAGCTGCCGTAACCATTAATGTGAGATTTTTTGTCTTTACCATTTCTTTTGTCTTCTTTCTTTTGTATTTGGCTTATTTGCCTTTTTTCATATCATTGGCGGAGTAAACGACCTCCGCATAGATAGCCGCAATAATTCTGTACAGCTCGACCGGTATCGTTTCACCGCTGTTGAGCATTACAAGAAGCGCCGCCGTGCTGTCGTCACGGTAAACGGGAACGCCGTTCTCGTCTGCGATATTTATAATCTTCTTCGCAAGCTCGCCAAGGCCGGACGCTACCACGACCGGAGCATAGTTAAGGTCGGGATTGTACTTAAGCGCCGCCGCAGCCTGCTTTCCTAAATTACGCTTGGACATTAAGACCCTTCCTCCTGTCAATTATTTTCGGGAAAACCTCTGTCAGCACATGAGGCTTTCTCAGCACCGCAGTTTCAAATTTTGCGGGCTTATAGCCGATATTCCTTATTATAAGGTCAATTTTATCGCTAAGCCTTTTTATCTTGAAGCCGAACTTTTCGGGATAAAGAAGCGACAGATTGATATTTTCACCCAGTGCGTACATATCGACCTCAAAACGTCCTATAGATTCAACGTCAAATGTCAGGAACAAGTGATAATTCTTCTGTCCGACAGGCGTGTTGTTGGGGTTGTTCTCATCGTTATCGACCCACAACTCGCCGAACGCCTTTGTATCCTCGATCTGCAACGGCAGGATATAGTGCGCAAGAGGTGTGAATACACCCGGTGCATTGAGAAGGCTCTGCAGAAGATTTGACGCATTGAAATCGTCCAGCGACTGAATAGCCTCGTGATTTATATTCTTACCGATAAAATCGGTCAGCTTATCAAGAGTAGACGGTGCGGAAGGGATATTGCTCGAAGGCGGCAGTTCCTTACGCTGTGCCATCTCGTTTACTATATTGGTGAAAAACTCAAAAAGCGTGTCACGCTGAGGTATATCCGGCATTTCACGGAGAATCTCATTGAGGTAGTCAACAAGTGCCGCCATATCCTTGATTCCCTGAAAATCACGATGTACCGCTGGAATAATCTGTCGGCTGTCAGTACCTGTCAGCATTGCCATTATTATATTCTTAAGTGTCTGCAATCCGGATTGTTTTCCTTCATCAAACGGCGATGTCAGAAATTCCAGCTTATCCCTGGACAAATCCAGCTCCGCAAGATAGCTTTCATCGGATAAATGTGACTTAATAAACAAAGACAGAGATAATTTTTCAGCTTTATTGTCAAAAATGCTTAAATAGTCTTGATTTTCGGACTGATTTAGTGTATTATTATAACTATCAGGAATATCCGACATCTCGCTGAGCTGTTTTTTGCTGAAAATCTTTTTAAGAAGATTTCCAAATGCAACAGACAGCTCCCTACGCATATCGTCAGACGGAATATATGCAAGGAGATTTGCAAAGCTCTCCTTGAGCATACCGTTGTTGGTGTTGTAGCGTGAAAGATTATGTATTATGAGCGGAATGAACGTCTGTGTTCTTTCATCGTTCAGAAGACTTGCGGAAACGTCCTTCAGCAGTGCGAGCGTTTCACTCTTGAGCGGCTCGAACATATCAGCCGCACTACTGCTCTTCCATTGTGAAGACAAATCGGAGAGCTTGCGGGAGAGCGACTCGTTCGGTGAAAAATATTCGGACAGGAATTTGAGATTCGCACCGAGTGCATTAAGTATCTCCTGCTTGTTTGACGAATAGTTGAGTGCTTTCAGTAGCTGACCGATACTTTCTTTTATATCGGGGCTTGTGGTGGTCTTGAGGATACCGTGAAGCAGCTTGTAAAACTCATCACCGCTGAACATCGTGTTCTGCTTTTCCTGGTTCTGAATCTCACGGACCAGCTTTTCGGGAGCAAGATAAAAGCTCTTGATAAGCTCATCCATATCGTCGTAAAGCTCTGTGTAACCGTTGATCATCGTCTGCTCGAGCAGATCCGAACTTAACAGGTTCTTGAGCGTTTCGACCGCCATAGTGGGATCTTTTATCTGAACAGTAAGCGGAGCGAGATTCTTTCTGCCCATCATCATAGCGGCGGCGGAATCGTTATCCTGCGCCGTAGATGCTTTGATAGGCTGAGCAAGCTCGACCATATCAAACGGTTCTATATTACCGTCATACTGCCGGTTAGTGAACGAATAGCTCTTACTGTTGGAAACAGGAGCCGTAATCTGTGGAATGTTGGGCATATATATTTCCTTTCAGATGCACATTTTAAAGCCGTGCATCGCATTGCTTGACTTTAAGTTTAGCACATTTCAAGGGATTTATCAATATCAATCTTACGATTGTAAAATAAAAAAATCAGGGAAAGGCGGTTTTGTATATGGCAAAGGTTGAACCCGGCATGGAATCCATGCTCGAAATGTACATATTTGAAACCAATACGTTGCTTGAACAGCTCGATGAAATTCTTCTCAGAACAGAGGATGCAAATGTATTCTCGCAGGAGGACATCAACGAGATATTCAGAATAATGCACACTATCAAAGGCTCGTCTGCGATGATGGGATTTGAAAATCTCCAGCATCTTGCGCACAAGGGCGAGGATATGTTCTTTGTAATAAGGGAGAAGCCCGAAATTGCGAAGGATGCACATTTTGTATATGAACTTATATTTGAGGTTTCCGATCTATACAAGGCTGAAATCGAGTATATACAGAATTCGGGGGATGACGACTATACGCCTACCGACTTCTCGGAAACGTTCAAAAAGCTCGAAGACGCAACGGAAAGATTAAAAGCAATGGAAAGCGGTGCCGCTCCTTCGGAAAGCGCTCCTGCGGAAAGCGCTCCTGCGGCAAAGCAGGAAGCATCTGCCGCTCCTGCAGGAAGCAACGTTGAGGGAAGCATGACCGTCCGTGTATTCTTCGAGGACGGCTGTAAGATGGAAAACCTCCGTGCTTTCCTTCTGCTGACAAAGATAAAGGATGTTGCCGAAGTTATCAGCTGTACTCCTCCCGATGTTGAATCCAATGCGGATACGGCAAAGGATATTGTCGAGAACGGTTTCCTTGTGACCTTCAAGGGCTTTGACGGAGATAATGATACGGTAATTAAAGCTATAGAAGGTGCAGTCAACGTTGAGTCTTACGAAATAATAGACACACCGTCTGCGGCACATGCCGAAGAAAAGCCTGCTCCCGCACCGGTTAAAGAGGCTGCCCCCGTTGCCGCCCCTGCAAAGACGGAAGAAAAGCCGCAGGCTCAGCCTGCTCCTGCAAAGCCTGCCGCAAAGAGTGCGGTCACAAAGGCTCAGGAGGACATTAAAAAGGCTAACGGCGGTCAGAAGCATAGCCTTATCAGCGTAAACCTGTCAAAGCTTGACACACTGCATGATATTGTCGGTGAAATCATAACGACCGAGTCAATGGTAATAGCAAACCCGGATCTTGAGGGTCTTGAGCTTGAGAGCTTCTCAAAGGCGGCAAGACAGCTCAGAAAGCTGACAGACGAACTTCAGGATACTGTAATGTCTATCAGAATGGTACCCCTTGCAGGCGTATTTCAGAAGATGGGCAGAATTGTCCGTGATATGAAGATAAAGCTGAACAAGGAAGCAGAGCTTGTTCTTGAAGGTGAAACGACCGAGGTTGACAAGAGCATAGTAGATAACCTGAACGATCCTCTTATGCACCTTGTAAGAAACTGTATGGATCACGGCATAGAGGACGATATAAATGTCCGCATTGCCGAGGGTAAGCCCGAAAAGGGTACTGTAAAGCTGTCTGCAAAGCACTCGGCAGGTGAAGTTATCATCACCGTTTCAGATGACGGTGCAGGCATCAACTGCGAAAAGGTTCTTGAAAAGGCAAAGGAAAACGGACTTCTTACAAAGCCCGAAAGCGAATATACAACGAAGGAGATCCAGAACATGATTCTCCTGCCCGGCTTCTCGACCAATGATACGGTTACGGAATACAGCGGCAGAGGCGTAGGTATGGACGTTGTACGCAGTAATATCGAACAGTGCGGTGGTACACTTACCGTTGAAAGCGAAGAGGGTAAAGGCTCCAGCTTCATCATCAGAATTCCGCTTACTCTTGCCATTGTCGAGGGTATGAAGCTGAAAGTCGGCTCTACGATATTCACAGTGCCGATCTCATCTATAAAGGAAAGCCTTATGGTTGCAAACAACCAGCTGCTCAACGATACAAAGCAGGGCGAAATGATAATGATAAGAGGCGTGTGCTATCCTATCCTCCGTCTGCATGAAAAGTTCAATATGCCGACCGAGGTCACAAAGCTTGAGGACGGTATCCTGCTTCTTGTCGATGTCGGCGGAAAGAATGTCTGCCTGTTTGCAGATAAGCTGATAGGCGAACAGCCCGTGGTTGTAAAACCGTTCCCGAAATACCTCAGCCAGTACAATATCAAGGCGGAGGGCCTGTCGGGCTGTACCGTAATGGGCGACGGCACAATATCGCTTATAATCGATGTCAACAATCTTATCGGCTAAGGAAACGGAGGCTTTACTTTGTCAGAGAATTATAATGATAAATTACAGGAACTTCTGAACACGCAGAAGGCAATGGAGGACGCAAAGAAAGATCCTCAGAATACAGAAATAACTAAGGTACTGACCTTCTATATCGGCGAGCAGGTATATGGCATTGAAATACCCGATGTCATCGAAATCATTGAAGTGCCGCCCATAACCGCCGTACCCGGTGTACCGTCTTATATCAAGGGCATAATCAATGTCCGCAGTAAGATCGTTCCTGTTGTGAACATAAGAAGCAGATTCGGCAAGGAAGAGATTCCTTTCAACGACCGCACCTGCATAATCATCGTTTCGACAGGTGATGATGTATCGGTCGGACTTATCGTTGACAGCGTTGCGGACGTTATCCCCGTAACCGAACAGCATATATCAAAGACACCGGAGCTTACCGGTGTAAACTCAAATAAATTCATAAAGTCCATTCTTGAAATGAACGATGGAATAAAACTCGTCCTTGACGTTTCAAAACTGATAGACGAACACGCAAGCGAAGAAATGAAGTAAGGCAGGTGAGCCGTAATGCTTAAAATAACAGATAATGAATTCAACCGTCTGGTATCATTCATGAGAGAGCGCTACGGCATAAACCTTTCTCACAAACGCACACTTATCGAGGGCAGACTCGGTAATATGCTTTTTGAGCGAGGATTCAAAAACTATGACGAGTATCTTGACTGCTGTATGAACGACAGAAGCGGTAAAGAGCTTGACGGTCTGCTTATAAAGCTGACCACAAATCATACTTATTTTATGCGTGAACCGGAGCATTTTACTTACCTTACAAGCACCGTTCTTCCATTTATAAAGCAGACCAACGCAAAAAGCAAAACAATGCGTATATGGAGCGCAGGCTGTTCAAGCGGAGAAGAAGCGTACACTACGGCTATGCACATAAGCGAATTTCTGGGCAGTGAAAAATCCTCGTGGGATACAAGGATACTCGCTACCGATATTTCGCTGAAAACGCTTGCAGGCGCTCAGAACGGAGTGTATCTGGAAAGCGGACTTACGGATCTGCCGCCCGGCTGGCTTGAAAAGTATTTTGACAGGATAGACAGCGAAAAATGTAAGGTAAAGCCGGCGCTTCGCAACGAAGTGATTTTCCGCACGTTCAATCTGATGGAGCCGATACCCTTTAAAAAAGCTCCGTTTGATCTGATTTTCTGCCGTAACGTAATGATTTATTTTGAAATGGAAACGAAACTGGCTTTAGTAAAGCGGTTTTACGATGTGTTAAGACCGGGCGGATACCTGTTCATCGGTCACGCAGAAAGTATTCCGAGAGATTCAACCGATTATGAATATATTAAACCTGCTATTTACCGCAGACCGCTTAAATAACGGCTTTGCACAATATGACGGCATAATGCCGCAGACGGAGGTGAGGTCTTGCCTCTACGCATACTTATAACAGGAACCAGTGCAGCTGTAAGTCAGGTCACAAAAACGATCATCGACCGCAGTCTGCATAACTGTAAATCTGAAATAGTTGACTATAAACAGCTTTCTCTTTCTGCCGAAAAAGCAGACTATGATTTTGCCGTTATAAACGATCTGATGGCGGATATATATTATCGTCTGCCGTCGGCACTGAACGATGTTCCGTCGGTGCTCATAACCAATAATGACAGAATACTGACCGACCCGAAGCGATTCGGGCTTTTTGGTGCAATCAAAAACACAAGCGGCGGTGCGGCGGGTCTTGTTGCTTTTGAAAAAGAGCTGATAGCTATCATCAATAACGGCACTCATAATACGCTCGAGCGTAAATCTGCCGATAAACCGCACTTTGATAAAATCATGCAGTCGCCGGACGGCAGCGATCCTGCTGTTCTTTTCAAAAAAACGACAGCGCCGCAGAAAAGCAAGCGGAGCGATATAATCAAGCCTTACAGCAACAGCGGTAAGATTGAAATGATAGCGATAGGCGCAAGCACAGGCGGTACAGACGCCATAATAGAAGTTGTGCAGGATCTTCCTGCGGATACTCCGCCTATCGTAATAGTACAGCATATGCCTGTCGGATTCACGAAAATGTACGCCGACCGCCTTGACCGCATATGCAAGATGAACGCTAAAGAAGCTGAAAACGGCGACAGGCTGCAACAGGGTCTTATAATACTCGGACACGGCTCGGAACAGCTTGAAGTGCACAGGGATTCAGGTGGGTTATATGTTACCTCAAAGCCCGGTGAAAAGGTTTCGGGGCACTGCCCTTCTGTTGATGTTTTGTTCAGTTCTGTAGCAAAGGTTACAGGAAAAGGAACTATAGGTATAATTCTCACAGGCATGGGACGTGACGGTGCTTCAGGTCTTGCCGAAATGAGAAAATCCGGCGCATATACGATAGGTCAGGACAAAGATTCCTGCGTTGTATATGGTATGCCGTGTGTTGCTTTTGAAGAAGGCGCAGTCATAAAACAGGCTCCGCTTTCTGATATAAAGAATATTATAATAGGAATGTTATAATGGCAAATTACCGGGAAAGAGGAGAAAAAATGTCAACAGCAAAGAAAACCCTTTCTGTCATTACAGCCGTAGCAATTTTTGCAATTGCGGCTTTGATGACGATGTGTGTTACTCAGGTCGCATCAGCGGCAGAGATGAGCGGTAACACAGCAACAGAGCTTGTAAGCTACATCGGCACAGGCTGGAACTTAGGAAACACCCTTGACGCAACAGGAGGCGGAAACAGCCTTTACAGCGAAACGTCATGGGGAAATCCGAAAACAACAAAGGCGATGATAGACGCCGTAAAAGCACAAGGCTTCAACACAGTAAGAGTACCTGTATCGTGGGGCAACCACACGACCGGCGACAACTTCACTATCGACTCTAAGTGGCTTGCAAGAGTAAAAGAAGTTGTAGACTACTGCATTGATAACGATATGTACGTTATCCTGAACATTCATCACGACACATCCACACAGTACTACTACCCTTCATCTACATATAAAACACAGTCGGTGAAATTCGTAAAATCAATATGGACGCAGGTAGCAAAGTATTTCAAGGACTACGACCAGCATCTTGTATTTGAAACGCTCAACGAGCCAAGACTTGTCGGCACAGGCGATGAATGGTGGTTTCCTGTAAATAATCCCAGCAGTGCAGTTCTTGATTCGATCAGTGTAATAAACACACTCAATCAGACAGCGGTTGACGTTATCCGTGCGGCAGGCGGCAAAAATAACGACAGATGTATAATGGTTCCGGGATATGCCGCATCCATAGACGGCTGTACAACATCAACTTTCAAATTACCGGATGATTCTACGCCCAATCGTCTTATCGTGTCGGTACACGCATATACACCTTATAATTTTGCTCTTAACGCAAACGGCACAGCTGAATTTAAGGATGATCTGAAAAATGAAGTAGATTATCTGTACAGCACAATAAAATCGCATTTCATTGATAAAGATATCCCTGCCATAATCGGTGAAACCAGTGCTTCCAACAAAAACAATGCAGCTGAACGTGTAAAGTGGGCGCAGTATTATATGGGCAAATCCGCCGAATACGGCGTACCTTGTATGCTGTGGGATAACAATGTGTTCAATGGCGGTGACAGAGGCGAATGCCACGGTCACCTCAACCGTTCAACACTCGGCTGGTATGATAAGGCTTTTGTTGATGCTGTAATAAAGTACGGCAAGAAGTCACAGATACCCGAAAAGCTGACTCCTCCCGCAAGTGTTACCAATTGCACAGCAAGGCATACAACCACCACGGAAATTTTCATCAATTGGGATAAAGTTGAAGACGCCGATGGATATATTACCGAACAGTACAAAGGCGGTAAGTGGGTACAGATAAATGACAGTGAATATCCTGCGGTCGATTTATACAATCTGAAACCGGATACGGTTTACACTTTAAGGATAAGGGCGTATAAAACCCAAAAGGGAATCTATGCCTACAGCGATTATGTACGCTTTGCGGCAAGGACTGCCAAACTGGTCGTTAAAAATGTTACTAACTTCAAGGTAAAATCAGCTACAACAAATTCAGTTACGTTACAGTGGGATAAATGTGAAGGTGAAGTCGGTTACTTCGTTGAACGATACAAGAACGGATCGTGGTGCGATATAGCAGAGCTTCCTGTTGACACAACAAGCTATACTGAAAAAGGCCTTATAAACGGAACGACCTACTCATTCAGAATCAGGGCGTACCGATACGGTGACACTGTGTTGACCGGATTATATTCGAATGTTGCAGGTACCACCACACTTGCAAATGTTACGGGCTTTGCAAAGCAATCCTCTACAGATTCAAGCGTTACTGTAAAATGGAACAGGAATTCATGCGCTACAGGATATGTTCTTGAACAGTACACAGGCGGAAAGTGGGTACAGCTTACAAAAACAGCGTCAAACACCAATACTTCGTACACTGCGAAGAACCTGAAAGCAAGCACAACTTACACATTCCGCATCAAAACATACAAGACGGTAAACGGCAAAACCACCGAAACCGCTTATATAAGACTTGCTGCGGGAACATCCGCACCGAGCGTCACGAATGTAACAGGCTTTGCAAAGAAATCTGTTACCAAAACGACCGCTACTCTAAAGTGGAACAAAAACACAACCGCTACAGGCTACATTGTCGAACAGTACAAGGGCGGCAAGTGGACTCAGATAGCAAAGACAACAAGCAACAGTACACTTATCTGCACTGCAAAAGGACTTAAGGCAAACACTACTTATACGTTCAGAATCAGAGCATATAAGACCTCCGGCAGTTCA
>ULLQ01006374.1_pt1 | contig 16174 bp, 10 predicted proteins | sample 1951461 | NCBI WGS metagenome assembly ULLQ01 (sample SAMEA4835531, study PRJEB28245) | human gut metagenome | biome: gut microbiome; material: fecal sample | place: Denmark | collected 2008 | reverse complement strand
CCACGGACGGCGCGTTTCGACGGTTTCGTCAGGCATAGAAACCCTTCAAGCATAATTCCGTACAGTATCTTAGCAGTGCAGCGTAGCACGCGGGGAAGCTGTGTGTGCCGTTCGGGCAGCCGGGGCTTACAGTTATATATTCAAGAAAAATCAGCTCAGAAGTGAAAATGCAAATACCACGATGCCAAGTATTACAAGCACAATACCTGTGGCACGATTTAAGGTTTTTGCGGATGCCTTGTTTGCAAAGACCGCTGCAATTCTCGCCCAAAGGAGTGTAAATGCAATACATAAAAGCAGCACAAACCAGTCCGGTTTTCCACCGATGGCAAAGTGCGAGGCAGCTCCTGTAAAGGCTGTAAATGCCATGATAAATACGCTCGTTCCGACTGCAGTCTTAAGCTCATAGCCAAGCACCGATGTGAGGATGAGGAGCATCATCATACCGCCTCCCGCACCTATGAAGCCACAGATAAATCCGATAAGCACGCCGCAGATGATTGACTGGACAGCTCTCTTTTTAGCTGAAACTCCCTGCATGGCCTCCTTTGTTGTCATGACAGGACGGACTATAAACTTGATTCCGAGTAAAAATGTCATAAATACCGAAAAGTTGCCCATTGTTGCTGACGGCACAAGGCTTGATACATAGCTTCCGACAACCGTGAAGCATAAAACCGTGACCATCATTATGAGCCCGTTTTTTACATCAAGGTTCTTGTTCTTTCCATATGTATAGGCTGACACTGCGCTGGCAAGTACATCAGACGACAGGGCTATTCCCACTGCCATATAAGGATCCATTCCCAAAAATGTAATGAGCATAGGGCTTATTACTGCTGCTGCGCTTAGTCCCGCAAAGCCAGTTCCAAGGCCTGCGCCCATACCGGCAAAAAATGTTACTATTATAGTTATTAATGTGCTCATTTGTGTGATTTCCTCCTGATTATTTCATCCATATTATTCTCAAGCTGTTCCATAACAATCGTCAGCTGCTTTTTCTGCTCCTCATCTATCCCTGCAAACAGATTTGCTGTAAACTGCTGCTGTATACGCCTTCCTCTTTCAATGACAGTCCCGGCCTTTTTTGTACAGACAAGCTCCGTCTTCCTCCTATCATTTTCCACAGGTTTTCTCTCCAGATAGCCTTCATTCACAAGCTTATCAACATTTACAGACACAAGATTTGCCTTGATTTTTCTTATTTCAACTATATCCCTTGCCGTCTTATATTCCGGATTGTTCGCCAGAAACATGAGTATATCAAAGGCTGTCTGCGGAAGCTTTAGCTCATGGCACAGTGGTCTGCACTCATCGCTGTAGGTTCGCGAAATCTTCTCTGCAAACTCAAAGTTAAATTTCATATGTGATATTCCTTCTTTTCTTTTCCTATTTTGCTGCTTCGTTATACATTTTTGAATTATTCATTTTTGAACTAATTATATATCTCTCTGTCATTTTGTCAAGCGGTTATCGTAATTTATACCCTGCAATGCTATACTTTTTGAGGCATTTTTTCATTAACTATTATGATATGATTTAACAGTTATATAATACCTTGAAAGTATCCTGCAGTCATGGTATTATATGTAATTGGCGCTTTGTTGCACATTTTAAACACCGGCTAATCTACCGGTGATTTTAATTTTAATAACTAAAGCTTCGTACATATATAATGTAGGAGTTTTAAATTAACAATCATTTACAATAGGAGGAATTATGAGTCAGGAAACAAATTCAGCCCCTGTAACAGAGAACAAGATGGGAACCATGCCTATAGGCAGACTTGTATTTAACATGTCTTTGCCTATGATGATTTCCATGCTCGTACAGGCTCTATACAACATCGTGGACAGTATTTTCGTTGCAAAGCTGTCCGAAAACGCACTCACAGCAGTTTCACTTGCCTTCCCTTTGCAGACACTCATCATCGCTGTCGCAACCGGTACCGGTGTAGGTGTAAACGCGCTGCTGTCAAAGTCACTCGGTGCCCATAAATATGATGAAGCCAACAAAATCGGCATCAACGGTGCCGTACTATATGCATTCAGCTACATAATATTTCTGATTCTCGGACTTACAATCGTAAAGCCTTTTTACATGAGTCAGATTGGAAATGCTGATATCGAAATCATGGATATGGGTGTGAGCTACCTGAGTACTGTTATGATTTTTTCATTTGGTATTTTTGCGGAAATCTATTTTGAGAGGGTGCTTACCTCGACAGGAAGAACTATTTTCAGCATGACCTCACAGCTTTGCGGTGCCATCACAAATATCATTCTGGATCCTATCATGATCTTTGGACTGCTTGGCTTCCCTAAGCTCGGTGCTACCGGTGCAGCCGTGGCAACCGTTGTGGGACAGTGCGTAGCCGCCGTTGTTGCTTTTGTCTGCAACCACAAATTCAATCATGAAATCAGCCTGAGCTTCAAGGGCTACAGCCCGGATTTCAAAATCATGGGAACCATTTATGCTATCGGTATTCCGTCGATCATCATGCAGTCTATAGGCTCAGTAATGACATATGCCATGAACAGAATACTTATCGGCTTTTCATCGACTGCCGCTGCTGTTTTCGGTGTTTATTTCAAGCTGCAGAGCTTCTTCTTTATGCCTGTATTCGGACTGAACAACGGAATCACACCTATCATCGCATTCAACTACGGTGCTCAGAACAGAAAGCGTATGGTTAAAACAATAAAGGTCAGCCTGATAACAGCATTCTGTCTGCTCTTCGTTGGCTTTGCCTGCTTTGAGTTCATACCACAGGTGCTTCTTGGAATGTTCAGCGCCTCTGACGATATGCTCCAAATCGGTGTTCCGGCGCTCAGAATAATCGGCGTGCATTTCCTCATCGCATGGTTTTGTATTATCGTCGGCACAGTATTCCAGGCTTTGGGAAAAGCAGTCTTTTCCATGATCGTATCAATCATGCGTCAGCTTGTGGTTTTAATTCCGGCAGCATACATCCTTTCAAAGCTCGGTGGACTTCACGCAGTATGGTGGGCTTTCCCGATAGCAGAGGTGATATCCTTTACTGTTTCGACATTATTCTTAATCAGGATCAACAGAACTGTCATCTCAAAGATTCCTGATGGAAGCGATGTGCTGTAAAAAATTTTACTTGAGCTTTAAAATAATCAACAATAAAATCCGCTGCATTATATCATGTGCGTAATCATATGATATAGTGTAGCGGATTTATTATATTTATGTCATATTTTCACATATTTCTGATTTCTTTGCCAGCTTGGTGCAGCTTATGAACCGACTCCATCTTGCGTATTATCTTGCGTATTTTCTTCCTCTATTATACGTATTTTATGTTGCTGGTCACACTGTTTAGTGTGAACAGTAACGATTTTATATAAAAAGTGTAATCTGCAGATTCAAACCTCTTTTAAAAAATGCGATTTTGTGGTAAAATAACAAAAAAAAATGCGATTTTGTGGTAAATCGTTGAAATAAAAAATGCGATTTTGTAGTAAAACATCAAAATAAAAAATGCGATTTTGTAATTTTATTAGGAGAATGTCATGTTTAAGCGAAAAATATATGATAAATTATTGCAATGGAAAAAGGATTCCGATGGTAAAACAGCACTCTTAATCGAAGGAGCCCGTCGTATAGGCAAGTCAACCATCGTAGAGTCATTTGGACGAAATGAATACAAAAGTTATATAATCATTGATTTCTCAATCGTCTCAAAAAATATACGTGAACTGTTTGAGGATATTTCAGATCTGAATTATCTGTTTTTGCAGTTGCAGCTCCAATACAAAGTCGATCTCTATGAGAGAGAGTCTTTGATTATTTTTGACGAAGTACAATTATGCCCCCGCGCAAGACAGGCTATCAAATCACTTGTAAAAGATCACCGATATGATTATATAGAAACCGGTTCTCTGATTTCTATCAAAAAAAACGTACAGGATATACTTATTCCAAGCGAAGAGAGAAAGCTAAACATGTATCCTATGGATTATGAAGAATTTTTATGGGCTTTGAATGATGAAACAACTATCCCCCTAATCCATAAGCTATTCGATTCTCAAAAACCCTTCGGAGAAGAGATTAATCGTAAATTGATGCGTGATTTCCGTCTTTATATGCTTGTCGGGGGAATGCCGCAGGCAGTTGATGAATATATCAAAACCAATAACTTCCGTAAGGTTGATGACGTAAAGCGTGATATTCTGAATCTTTATGAAGATGATTTCAAAAAAATAGATGCCACTGGAAAAATATCTATGCTTTTTGATGCAATTCCTGCGCAGCTAAACAAAAATGCTTCGCGATATCAGGTATCAAGCGTACTGACAAACAATCGCGCCGATAATACACTGGAACTGATTGCAGAGTTAAAAGACTCAAAAACTGTTTTGGTATCATACCATGCAAATGACCCAAGTGCCGGTATGTCAACCAACAAAGACTTAACCCGGTTTAAACTATTTTTATGCGATACCGGGCTGTTTACTACATTGATGTTTAAAGACAAAGATTTCACAGAAAACATAATTTATGAAAAATTGTTAAATGACAAGCTAGGAACTAATCTAGGCTATCTTTACGAAAATGTAGTTGCACAGCTTTTAACGTGTAATGGCAACGAATTATTTTACTATACTTTTTTTAATGAAAGTTCACGCCATAATTACGAAATAGATTTTCTTATTGCCAAAAAAAATAAGGTTTGCCCTATTGAAGTAAAATCCAGTGGCTATAAAACCCATAAGTCACTGGATGAATTTTCAATAAAATTTTCAAACCGTATTCTTCAAAAATATCTCGTATATACAAAGGATTTCTCAAAAGACAAAGACATACTCTGTCTGCCTGCTTACATGATTTCGTTTTTGTAAGAAGAATACTTTTTAATACACACACTTATATGGAGGATTAAGACATGAAATTTATATCGTGGAATGTAAATGGACTGCGCGCATGCGTCCAGAAAGGTTTCCTTGATTTTTTTAACAGTATAGATGCGGATTTCTTTTGTATACAGGAGTCCAAGCTACAGGCGGGACAGATTGACCTTGACCTGCCGGGCTATCACCAGTACTGGAATTACGCCGAGAAAAAAGGCTATTCCGGCACAGCCATTTTTGCCAAAAACAAGGCATTATCAGTGTCTTACGGCATAGGCATTGAGGAGCATGATAAGGGAGGACGTGTCATCACACTTGAATATGACAATTTCTATCTCGTAACCTGTTACACTCCAAACTCACAGAATGAGCTGAAAAGGCTGCCGTACCGTATGCAGTGGGAGGATGATTTCAGAGAATATCTTAAGACACTCGATGCCAAAAAGCCTGTCGTACTGTGCGGTGATCTGAATGTCGCACACAATGAGATCGACCTGAAAAATCCAAAAACAAACCGCAAGAATGCAGGTTTTTCAGACGAGGAACGTGCTAAAATGACAGAGCTTTTAGGTTCCGGTTTTACCGATACCTTCAGATATTTTTATCCGGATGCCGAGGGTATATATTCCTGGTGGTCATACCGTTTTAAGGCTCGCGAGAAGAACGCAGGCTGGCGTATCGACTACTTTATCACATCAAAGCGCATCAATGATAAGCTGCAAAAGGCAGCAATCCATACCGATGTGCTCGGTTCAGACCACTGCCCTGTTGAGGTTGATATTGAATTTTAAATTTAAGGTTATGTATTTTTACAATCCCTTATGCAACACTTTCTTATCAAGCTTATCCCCATCCAGTGTATACTCAACAGCATTGTACGCACCGTTTCTGTATGCAAACGTCTCATTGTCATCCTGATAATGCACGAAGCTGCCCTTGCCCGGATATGTCAGTATGCTGATCTTATCCTCTGTAATGTCCTCTGTAGAGCGAATTTCTCCGTCTGCAACAGGGATAATGGCTCCTGCTTTTATGAAGACAGGTACTTTATCAAGTGGTGCATCTGCTAAAATATATCTGCCGCCACTGTATTTTTCGCCTGTGTAGTAATCATACCAGTCGCCGTCAGGCAGATAAACCTCTCTTGCCTCCTTGCCCGGTGCGATCACAGGTGCAACCAGCACAAAGCTTCCGAGCATATATTCATCGGAAATATTTCTCACATGCTTATCTGCAGGATACTCGTATACGAGCGGGCGCACGATAGGTGCTCCTGTCTTTTCACACTCATGTGCCAGATCATAGATATATGGGATAAATCTGTATCTGAGCTTTACTGTCTTTCTGACTGCATCTATCGTAGTCTCGTCAAACTGCCAAGGCTCCTGTCTGCGTGTTCCCATCGCTGAATGATTTCTGAAAAACGGCACAAATACTGCTGCCTCATAAAATCTGACAAGAAGCTCCGGTGTAGTATCACTTCCGAAACCGCCTATATCGCTGCCACACATGGCAAGTCCGCTGACCGACAGATTGCACACCTGCTCGAGTGAAAGTGCTATATGCGCCCAGATGCTGTGATTATCTCCGGTCCAGCCACCGCAGTATTTCTGGCTTCCGGCATACGCAGCCCTGGTAAGTACAAACGGACGTTTTCCACCATCATTTTTCGCAAGTCCCTCATATGTGGCTTTTGCCATAAAATGTCCGTAAATATTGTGAACCTTTTCATGTGCTCCATACTCAAACTGCACATCATCCGGCAGGGGTCCGTTGAAGCTTGCAGGCTCATTCATATCATTCCATATGCCACTGATACCGTGCTCGAGAAGTATCTTTGTCTTGTCTCCCCACCAGCTTCTGACGCTTTGCTTTGTGAAGTCCGGAAATACCGATGTGCCCGGCCAGACAGCATTTTCATATACACTGCCATCTGTATCATGTGCGAATGCATCCATCTCCATGCCCTCTTTGTACATGAAATAATCCTCATCCTTTTTCACACCCGGGTCAATGATGGATATGAGCTTTACACCCCTGTCAGCAAGCTTCTCTGAAAGGCCCTTTACATCCGGGAATTTCTTGTCATCAAAGGTGAATACCCTGTAGCCGTTCATGTAATCGATATCCATATGTATCACATCGCATGGGATATCAAGCTCGCGGAATTTGTCAGCTATATCAAGCACCTCATCCTGTGTGTAATAGCCCCAGCGGCTCTGATGGCTGCCGTATATCCATCTCTGATAAAGCGGTGTGGTGCCTGTCAGTGATGTATAAAGTCCCACCACCTCTGCCATATCATTTCCCGGCATAAAATAGTAGTCCAGCTCACCCTTCTCATGCTCGACGAAATAGTAATCTGTGTTTTCATAACCGAAATCAAAGGTTGTCTTGTAGGTATTATCCGCAAAAATTCCATAGCAATATTCATCGCCCAACACGATAAAAAATGGTATGGATTTATACAGTGATTTGAAGCTGTCCACATGTGGCGCAGGATCATCTGTGTTCCAGTTTACATATGAATATCCACGCTTGTTGAGGCATCCCGGCTTATCTCCCAGACCGTAAATAGCATCATCCTTTCCAAGCTTTTTGATGATGGTAACAGCGTCAGTTTTTTCTTCATCTTTTCCGACAGTATGTCCCTCAAGCTCTGCGATGGCAAGATCCTCGTACGGATTCTTCTCACTCTTTTTACGTGCTTTTTCATAATCTGAAAGCACAAGCTTCCCTTTGTAATAAATATCAAGCTTCTCGTTATCCTTCACATATACAGTAATATTCCTTGCGCTAATGACTGCTTTAACTGCTGCATCGCTTACACCGGCCTCTGCTACGGTCCCCTTGGCATCAGACGTATCCTTGCAGGTCACGTCCGGTGTGGCAGCCTTCGGAATAAAGCCCTCCTCTATTGCAACACTTTCGATGCCGGGTTTTTGTGCAACATGCACTATGTTGTTTTCAAATATGGTAACAAACAGACTGCCGTTCTCGTAGATCAGCTCTGCTGTGTTGTCCTGTATTTTACAGTTCTTATATGAATTTCCCATTGCATAATCCTCCATTGAATTATATAGTTTCTCCTGATGTTTCTTATAAAAATACTTCCGTTTACTATAATAGTATCATCCATTTTTAATTTTTACAACAAAGAAAGTCACCGGTCACACCTAGTATGACCGGTGACTGCCTCAGGCTGTAAGTATCTCTGTCAATACACCATACAGCTCTGTATCAAGCTCCTTTGCCTTGAGCTCTGATAAAATCACTGTTGTTTTCTTTCCCGATGTAATAAGACCGTAGATTTCATCCTTTAGCACAAAGCCTATCTCTGCCTGATTCAGGAAATCAAAGCATCTTTTTTCGATTTGATTATCAAGCGCTACTGTGTCTTTCGATATTGCAACGCTTATTTTGCTTGCTGTCGATGCAGTTACAGTAACGATGAGCTTTCTGTTTTCTTTATCATATTTATTCTTTGCCAATACCTCTTTACCGTCCACAGATACCTTTACCTTATCGGCTGCTGCCTCGGTTCTTCTTTCAAAGACAAGCTTATAGGTTCTGTTGTCAGGTATTAATGATGTATCTCCATCTGCCGGAGAAATGACAAACATATCTTTATCCGCAGAATATTTCATAGCTGTGGTCACACATCTGCCATCCACATATCCGCAGGATTCATTGTCATCCTCGTATAGCTCAAACTCACCATCAGCCTCCGGGAATACCCTGACACATAATACATCAGGATTTTTGATAACAGATCTTGCATCAAGCTCATCAGCATCTGCACACACAAGTATGCCTCCAGCCTTCGCAAACACAGGTATGCTGCTCAAATCCCTGTAAACCTCCAGCATTCTTCCACCATCATAGCGCATGCCTGTATAGATATCATACCAGATGCCCTCCGGGAACCATACTTTGGTTTTTGCCACATTAAGTCCCTTAATACGTGGAGTTGTAACAGGTGCTACCATAAGCTGGCTGCCAAAGAAATACTGATTCTTTACCTCATAAGCCTCTGCATTTTCAGGATACTCATAATACATAGGCTCAATCAGCGGCATATTCTCGGCATAGCTGCGATAGTTCATGGTATACAGATACGGAATCATACAATGCCTCTGTCTGAGCGCCGCCTCCATCGCTTCCTCAGTCTCTTTTTTAAATCGCCACGGCTCCTTGCCGTTAAATTCGCTGCATGAGCTGTGCAGACGCATTATCGGAGAGAATATACCATATTGTGTCCATCTGGCTGTCAGCTCATCATCCTTGTAGCCAAGCATATGTCCGCCAATATCATGGCTCCACCATCCATATCCGATGTTTGTCGCTGTCGTTGTAAAATACGGTTGAAAATCAAGCGACTCCCATGTAATATGTGTATCTCCCGAAAATCCAATCGGATATCTATGGCTTCCCGGACCTGCATAGCGCGAAAATGTCATTGGACGCTTACCGTCTCTTTTATTATCGAGATAATGAAAATGATTAAAAATCCATAGCGGATCCAATCCTTCAACCTTGCAGTTGCTGCCCTGCTGCCAGTCAATCCACCAGAAATCCACACCTTCAGCCTCTCTCGGATGGTGAAGATACTTAAAATATGCATCCATAAACTTTGGGCTTGCCGGATCACATACAACCGGGTCCTCATTTTCATAGTCCACGCCCATTTCCTTTGCCATATCAACATACATTTCTTCACAGCCCTGCACACCATCCGCAGGGTGTACGTTTAAGGTAGTATGCATTCCTCTGTCATGGAGCTTTCCAAGAAAGCGCTTCGGATCCGGGAAAAGCTTTTTGTTCCAGGTATATCCTGTCCAGCCGCTTCCGTATTTAGGGTCCACATCAACCTGATGCCAGTCCATATCTATTACTGCTACCGTGAATGGGATATTCTTTTCATCGAATTTGTCCATCAGCTCCATATAGCTTTCTTCTGAGTATTTATAATATCTGCTCCACCAGTTTCCCAGTGCATATCGCGGAAGCATCGGAGTCTTGCCGCAAAGCCTGTAAAAATCATTGAGCGCCTGTTTATAATCATGTCCATATCCAAAGAAATACAAGTCAGACACACCTTTTTTTCTTGGCTCAATCCATCCATCGTCAAGTAAAATCTGTGATTTACTGTCATCAAGAATTGAATATCCAAAGCGTGAAACGACACCGTGTCCAAGCTCAACCTCTCCGTTTACGTCATCAAGTGTACGCGCTGTACCCTGCAAATCATGCACCTTCTCGCCATAATGCCAGATGCTGTGATATGCGCTCAGGTTTCCCTTAATCTGTATACTCAGTCCGTGTGATGAGAACTCCTTCTCATTATATATCAGGTGCAGCATTGATGTATGAACCTCAATTCCATCAGCGTTACGCACCACATGATAGCCGGTCTTTGGAAAATCCCTGAACAATACTGTCTGTGTTGCCCTATCCTCGAATACGCCATCTTCACTGTATTCCAGACGGACAAGGGCTTCTGTCAGTAATGTAATCCTGTATTTTTCACCTATTATCATATTGTCCGATAATGCCACCGGACTTGTCTTTACTCTGTATATTTCCTGCATGAAATACTCCCTCTCATATAAATTACGCTATCCCTTGACAGCCGATGCCGCAATTCCTGCGATAAACTGCTTCTGGAAGAACAGATATATCAGTAAAACCGGTATGATAGATATTGCCGTTGCCGCAAAAAGTGCGCCATAATCTGTTGAATACTGTCCGTTAAACATCTTCAGCCCCACTGCCAATAGCTGCTTTTCCTTGGTATTAATTACAAGATAAGGCCACAGATAGTCTTCCCATGTCCACAGGAACTGAAAAATAGCTATACTTGAAATTCCGTTTTTTGCCATCGGAAATATAATCCTGTGAAAGATATAAAACTCATTAGCGCCATCCATTCTGGCAGCTTCAATAATCTCATCAGGGATGGTCTCAATGTGCTGCTTCATCATAAATATTCCAAATCCGCTGAACATAGCCGGAATAATAAGTGCCTTATAGCTATCCATCCATCCAAATTTCTGAATCATAGTGTATTTTGGAATAATTGTTACGCACCATGGAATCATCATAGTAGCCAATACAAAGCCAAATAGGATATTTCTGCCCTTAAACTTATATTTGCTTAATACAAAACCACAGATTGTACTGGTGTATACCACAAGCAGGGTTACAACAATCGTGATAAACAAACTGTTTCCAAAAAACCTCATGAAATTGAAATGCGAATTCATGCTGATGTAATTGTCTATTGTAAACTCTTGTGGAAGCAGATGTTGCTGCAACGCCATTATTTCCTTATTCTGCTTAAATGATGAGCATAGCATCCATATAAACGGATAAACTGTAACAATGCCCAATAATAGAAGGAATACATTTAAAACTATACTGCTTACTTTTTTTCTCATGATATTCTCCTCCTACTCTTCCTTGCCCGATACTTTGAAAGAAAGCACGGTAAGCACTGCGGTAATCACAAAAAGCACAAATGAAAGTGCTGATGCATATCCAAAGTTGTATTTGACAAAGGCCTCATCGTAAATAATGTAAGAAGCCAGATATGTTGATGTTCCCGGTCCACCCTCTGTCATGATGAGTATCTGAACATATGCCTGGATATACGAAATAATTGATGTAATGACTACAAAAAGTGTCATAGGCTTAAGCAACGGCAATGTAATGTATCTGAATTTCTGCCAGCCACTCGCTCCGTCAACCTGTGCTGCCTCCATGACATCTGCCGGAAGTGAGTACAGGCCTGCCATATACATGACAACCGCATATCCAAAATCCTTCCAGATGGTCATTATAATTACTGCAATCAGAGCAGTTTTGGGATTCATCAGCCAGTTGATATCGAGCCCGAATATTTTGTTGATGATTCCAATCTGTGGATTGTACATGAACTTCCATACAAATGCCACTGCAACCATAGGCGTTACTACAGGCATATAGTAAACTGCCCTGAAAAAGCTCTTATGCTTTATAAGCGTTGAATAAATAGCATACGCGATTCCCAGTCCCAGACCGACTCTGAAAACAATTACAACTACCGAAAAAATTACGGTATTGAACATTGATTTGCCGAACAATTTGCTCGTGAACACCTGCTTATAATTTTCCAGACCCAAAAACTTGTATGTTCCGCTTAACGGATTCCACTCATGAAAGCTTCCTGCAAATGCTATACCAATTGGTATTATCAAAAACACTATAAAGAAAACTACCATAGCTAAAACAACTATGTTTCTTAAAATTATTTCACTCTTACTTTGTAATGGACGTGATTTTTTAAACATTAATAATCCTCCGTAGTGAATCTTTACCTGTTATTTTGCAAACTTATATAGATTCTCGACTGATTGGAATGAACTGTTCTTCATATCCTTTATAATATCAGCCTGTGCCTTGTCTAAAGCTGTATCAATATCCACTCCATTGTAGAATATGTCCTCTCCGGCCTTTTTCATATCCTCCTCAACACATGAAGGCATCGGACCCGGCCAGATGTAGTGGTCAATGTGCTCTGCAAGTACCTTAAGCGATGGGTTTTTAAGTATTTCCTTATTGTCTGCAAGGGATTTCTTTGCAGGGAAGGTACTCATAGCAAGATTGAAATCTACCTGAGACTCATCATCGCAGAGGAAAAACTTTACAAAATCCTGTGCAACTGCCTGCTGATCCTTTGGTGCTTTTTTGTTTACACCGAATGTTGACTCACCGTTATATCTATTGTATGCATATGGATTTCCGTCAAATGTAGGAATTTCAAATACGCCAAAATCTATATCGCTCCATGTGGTCTTAAGTGTATTGTAATAATGTCCCCACTGAATAACCATCGCCGACTGTCCCTGTCCAAAGCTGTCTGCGCATTTATCGCCAAAATCCTTTGAACCAATCTGATCCTTGTCGTACATATCAACAAGCATCTGCATTACCTTCTTCATGGCATCCGAATTGACATTAGGTGTCTTTCCATCCTCCTTAAAGAGGTTCTCACCAAGCTGATAATTAAGACCAAGCAGATAATTCTGGTTGAAATCATTATTGAAATTGAGTCCGGCCTGGACTATATTGTCTCCATCCTTGATTGTGAGCTTCTTTGCCACCTCAATCATTTCATCCCAGGTCTTTGGAATATCATCATCTGTTAGTCCGGCTTCCTTCCACATCTCCTTGTTGTAATAAACAGAGCCTGTCATCATTCCGTAATCAATGTAATAAACCTTACCATCAATCACATGGGCGCTTACTCCATTAAAGTCCTGCTCCAAATCCTCAACAGGAATATCAAGCGGAGCCATATAGTTGATAAGATTCTCATGATAGCTGTTATGTACATCGAAGAGTGCCGGTCCGTCCTCACCATCGAGTGCCAGAGGAAGCTTTGTCCAGTAATCTTCCCATGGATTATCCACCAGGTTTATCGTTACATTAGGATGAATAGCTGTGTATCTGTCAATAATCTTCTGAAATAATTCATCGCTTCCCCACTCCCACATGTCAATTGAGATATCCTTTCCATCATTAATCTCAACCGAAGGGTCATACTTCACCGTATCGCCAAATGGCTTTGTTGGTACCTTTATGTCCTTTTTAGCTGATGAAGCCGATGAGCTGCCACAGCCTGTAAGCGCTGTCACTGCCATTGTAGCTGCCATAACTGTTGCAATAAGTTTCTTCTTCATAGAAATCCTCACTTTCTTAATTCAATATCCTCTTTTTCGTTCAAATTAGTTTAGCGCTAAATCTAGCTATAATCTACCACTGCCTTGTACATTCGTCAACAGTTTTTTATTTTTTCATCACTTTCCATATTATTTTCATATAATTTTTGTGCATTTTTACATATAAATTAGGGTTTTATGTAAATATTTGCAAAAACAGATTGCTATTTGCAAAATAAAAATGTATACTTAATGCAATTTATAAACCTATATTTCAAATCATATTCGGTTTATGTATAAACTTTATAGTAAAAAATTATAATACTGAATAAAAAGGAGTTTAATATGACACTTAAGGATATTGCCGAAATGGCAGGTGTGAGCACAATGACCGTCTCAAACGTAATCAACGGAAAGACAAGCCGTGTTTCACAGAAAACAAGGGATAAAATCAATTCAATTATAGAGGAATATAATTATGTTCCGAATATGAACGCAAGAAGTCTTTCAAACAATTCCTCACACATTATCGGAGTTGTTACATTCTTAGAGGAGAAAGAATATGCTTCAGGATACAATTATTTTGAGAACCCATATGTCAGTACAATGATTGGTACAATAGAAACAGAGCTTCACAAAAACGGATACTTCACCATGCTTCAATCAGTATCCAGAAGCTCAGACATATTATCTTTGGTTAAGAACTGGAATGTCGATGGGATGATTCTGGTTTTCCCCACCTCTGCCCAAAATCTTGAAAAGCTGATGGATGCAGCCAACTGCCCTATTGCTACCTTTGACAGCAATTACTCTCACCCTAATCTCATAAATGTAATATCTGATGATGAAAAGGGCTTATATTTGTCGACCAAATATATGATAAATCACGGGCACACCGAGATTGCATTTGTAGCTGATTATGAGGGAAATATCGTTCTCACCAAACGTTTTAACGGATACAAAAAAGCTTTGGAGGACAGTCATATTCCTTTCCGTCCTGAATATATTTTCAGCTATCCACCTTCATATGAGGGCGGTATCGAAGCCGGCCGTGCCATTGCAGGCAGCAAGTCACCAATCACAGCAGTGGTAACAACTGCCGATATATGTGCTATCGGCATCATGGAGGGTGCACGTCTCGGCGGTTACCGTGTCCCGATTGATTTATCTGTCATAGGCTATGATAATTTGAATCTATGCCAGTACACCGTGCCGAAGCTTACATCGGTATCACAAAATGTACCAAAAAAAGCCCGGCTTGCAACCGAGCTTCTCCTAAAGAAAATACATGACAATGAATCAGACAGTAATTTGGGTGAGATTATGGATGTTGAGATTGTTGACAGGCAATCCGTCATCTCGCTTTATTAAGCCGATAACCGACCTACTCCCTGTGCACACGCTTGTTTTCATACATTTTCCATTATCTTGTCAAATCCTTTACCCACTTGTATTTTTTAAAATGTATGAGTGTCCACGGTATCTTTCCAACCTCATCCACACAGGTGCACGCATATACCACAACCACCGGCCAGTTCAAAAAATATGTGCCTGCAACTGCAAGCGGTATTGCTATGCCCCACATCGTAACAGCAAGAGAGTACATATCAAACATCGTATCTCCTCCCGAACCAAAGACACCGTTTATGATGATTTCATTTACCGATCGTCCAATCATGTAGAAGGCAAGTACACCGAATAACTGCTTCAGATACTCTGCAGCCTGCGGTGTGAGCTTTACAAAATGTAAAATCACCGGTGCTGAAACCGCCATAAGCACTGTCATAACAGCTCCACACAAAAATGACAGCTTTGCCATTCTGATGCCATATGCTTTTCCACGCTTTAAATTCCCTGCACCAAGCTCATTTCCTATCATAATGCCTGCTGCACTTGATATACCTGCACTGAGACAGCAAATGATATCACGCACAACCGCTGCGACGGAGTTGGCCGCTGCTGCGTCTGTTCCCATGTGTCCCATAAATGTAGAGTACGATGTAAAGCCTATTCCCCATACAAGGCTTGCTCCGAGAATCGGTCCGGAGCACTTCATAAAATCTGCTGACAGTTCCTTGTTTCTCACCAAAAGCTCCCTGATTTTAAGCCTGATATATCCCGGTCTGTAAGAAAATGTGATTGAAAGCATAAGCTCCAGCACTCTTGATATGAGCGTGGCAATTGCCGCTCCCCTCACATTCATGCTCTCGATGCCAAATGCACCATAGATAAACACAGCATTCAGCACGATATTTATTAGCACTGTAATCGAGCTGACTGCCGCCGCAGTCCCTGCATGCTCTGATATCTTCATCATGACTATATAACACTGCGAGAAGCCCGTCAACAGATACGAAAAAGAGGCTATTTTCAGATAACTTACACCATAATCTATAAGCACAGGCTCGTTTGTGAAAATGAGCATCAGATATCGAGGAAAGAATGCACATGCCACGAAAAACAGTACTGATACTACACAGCATATTCTGATTGCAAGAGCGAATATGTCATCGAGCGCCTTTATATCCTGCTTGCCCCAATACTGCGCTCCGAGTATTGCAAGGCCCGCTGTCGCCGCTGATAGAAACATGTTCT
>ULLQ01021059.1_pt1 | contig 17807 bp, 15 predicted proteins | sample 1951461 | NCBI WGS metagenome assembly ULLQ01 (sample SAMEA4835531, study PRJEB28245) | human gut metagenome | biome: gut microbiome; material: fecal sample | place: Denmark | collected 2008 | reverse complement strand
GGTGGCGTCTATTATTATAAAGTATATCTATTAAAGAAGAAGGAGAGTAAAAAATGAAAAAATTAAATAAATTATTAATAGTTCCTTTATTCTTTGTAGGTAGTCTTTATATTAATGCCGCTGTTGGTGTTAATAGTGATACAACATATAAAATAGAGGAACAAGGCCCAGCTACATATGAATATGTAGAGAGCAAAGTGTCTACAACTGACAAATTTTATCAAGTAGTAGATACAACAAAATATATAATATTTAATACAACTGTATCAAAAGGCGATTGTGATAGTAAAACATCATGTCAAAATGTTGTTAATAAAAAGTGTGCTAAAGATAGCGATTGTAATCTTGATTTAGAGATAAATGAAAAGTTTGCTGAGACTTTAGCGAATGATTATTGTAAAGATAAAAATGATTGTACTGTTAAAAAAATGTGTTGTGATAAAAAAGAATGTGTAGAAGAAAGTATTTGTTCTTCTTCAAAAGAATTAAAAACAGTAGCGATAGAAAAAGCAAAAGTTAAAAAAGAATTTAATGTAACAGATACATTTAAAACTAGAGTCTGGAGATATAAAGTAAATTATGGTGGAAAGTGGTCAAGTGCATACTGTATTCAACCAGGTAAAGAAGGACCATTTGGTGGACAAAGTTATGTCTTAAATCATTTAATTGATGTAAGAAATTGTTCTTCAGTTTATGATAAATCAATTGGATACCCTTGTGGTCTTGCTGAGGTGTTCTATCAAGCATATAATAAAAATTATAATGAATTAAATGAAAATGATTACACTAGCATTAATATAGCATTAAGACTTTGGGTAAATTATTATTATAAAGTTTATAATAAATATAATTCTCTTTCTGCAATAGATAAATCAGGATATGAAAAGTTAGATGGTACTTGTACAAATTCCAGTATTTATACAAGTACAGTACTTGCTATACTAGATAACTATAGTAGTGGTAAATGTAGTGATGCTACTAAATATAAAGGTAATATCTTGTGTGATAGTAAAAATCAAAAGAATAATGTTATTTCAAGAGCGATATCATTATTTAATTCAGTTAGAAATGCTAAAACATTCCATGGAAATACTTTTATGGCTGCTGATACTATTAAAGATGCTCAAGCTAAAATAGTGATAAATGAAAAAGGATATATTGATGCTAAAAAAACTTTTGAAATAGAAGTTAAAGGTTTAAAAGAGGTAATAATAACTGATGAATCATCTAAGAATATCACTCTTTATGAATCAATATACAAGAGTTGTTATAATAAAGAAGATTCTGATGAATGCAAAAAAGCAGTGAAAATAACTAATGGTAATGGAGTTTCTTATTATCCAGCAAGTACTAATAAAGATGGTACTATTAAAATAGAATGGGATAATACTAGTGGAAAAGATAGTTTAATATTTAAAGTTATAAATTATCAAATATGTTATGAATCATCAGGTAGTGAAGTTTCTGACTCAAAAGCTGCAGTATACTTTGGAAGTGCTAGTGGGGCTGATGCTAAATTAAGAATATATTATCCTAATAACAATAGTTTACAAATTATGGTAAGTTATTTTAATGAAAGTTTTGCAGATGCATTAGGTGCAAGTTGGGATTATAAAATTAAAATAAATATGAATGCAAATAATTATTGTACTTCTAGTTGCGTTGATAAGTGCACAGATACAAAACAATCAACTGATTTTAAAGTGGATGGTAGTAAACAATTAACAGGAAGTTGTGGGGCTGATAATTCATTATATAGTGAACACACAATAGAAGATCCTGGCATGAGTTGCATTATTAATTCATGTAGTGGGGACATCAAAAATAAATATGAAGAAACTAAAGTATCTTCTAATCAATATTGTAAAGTCTATTGTAGAAATACTACTAAGTATTATCTTAAAAATAAAGTTGATGTTTATGCTGGTATGCAATTTAGATATGATTTAGGTAGTGAACTTATTAGAAATGGTGTAATCTCTTCACAAGTAAAACCAAATTATAAATTAACAAGTGTTGTTATTGAGCATAAACAATGTACAAGTGTTATTGATAATGATAAATGGTTAAGCGATTATAATAGCGCTAGCAAAGAGTCTAAACCACAACTTGAGTATGACTTATATAATTGTAATTTATATAGTGGAAAGGATATTCCGGGAAAATATAGAGAATATATTAATAAAGATACTGGAACAATAAGAGATTATTTATCCGATAAAGAACTTGATGATTGTGTTAATGGCAGTAGCAATTGTAATAGAATAGATGTTTCTTATGATGAGGGATATAAAGTTGAATTAGGTAAGAATATTGAAAAGCATTCATCAAATAAAACATATTATTGTAACAGAAGCGATTGCTTTAATAATAGTGATGTTAGAAGTTGTTCAACTCTCTTATCTAATATGAGTGGGTCATTACCTAATAATAAATTTGCTACTATATATGTGGATACTCAATATGATTATTATTTAAAAACTAAATTTAAATATGAGACATATACAGGAAATATAATTACAGATGGTAGAACTGAGAATACAGTTGATTTACCATTATATAGTTATCCAATTAACAGTACAACTAAGAGTGGTAAATATAATATAAAATACTCAATAACAAATATAGCTAAAAATAAAGTTTATGACTTCAATAACATTAAATATACATGTAATTATAATGTATATAATACTACTAAAAAATATGATTGTAATTATAAGACAGGTGAATGTTCAAATTCATGCTATGAAGTTAAAGATGGTGTTGCAATATTAAAAAAAGAATGTATGAGTTGGAAGAGTCTTGAACCCGGAACATCTATGGGTGTTATATATAGAAATGTAGCATTAGGAAAGCTATTCCCAGCTAGTAGAGTTAATTATTCTAACTGGAGTGATAATAATTATGTAATTAATCCAATGTTTTATAAATCACCTTCTTACAATAAAACAATAAATGTTAGTGAAATTAAAAAAGAGATAGAATCTAGTAGTGAAGATTTATATAAAAATGATAATGAACATTTAGAATATAGTTATACATTATCACCAGATTCAATTTCTAAAATAAAAGAATATAATAAAAACACTAATAATTATTTAGATAACACACTTACTTGTAATAAATATATATCCGTTAGTTCATCAAATGATGATAACTCAAGATTATATTATGATTGTAAGAGTAGCTTCTTAAGAGATATAACTAAACATGGTGTAGTGGTAAATGCAGGAGGTAATAAATAATGAAAGAATCGTTATGGGGATATTTAATATTATTACTAGGAGTTGTAGTTACAACAGTTATTCTTTTAGTACAAAGAGTAACAACCACAAGTGAAGAAGACTATTATATAGGACAAGAGGTAATGAAGTCTTCTATGCTTGATGCGATAGATTATGGAACATATAGAACTACCGGTAAAATAGTGATGTCAAAAGAGAAATTTGTTGAAGTATTCATAAGAAGATTTTCTGAGAATGTTACTAATAATAAAACATATAGATTAGATTTTTATGATATATATGAAGAGCCTCCTAAGGCAAGTGTTAGAATAAGAGCAACATCTGGAGATGCAACTATAAATAATGAAACAATTAATGTTACTTTAGATACAGTATTAAATGGTATATTAGAAAGTGTTTATGAACAATATTTAGATGGTGTTACAACTACTGATAGATACTTCTATAAATATACTAAAAACGGTGTTACATATAATTACTATTATTCAAAAGTAAATGAAAGTAATGAAGTAATTGGAGATACTAAAGAAATAAAAAATGGTTCTAAAGTCATATTAGTTCTTGACAAGTATGCAGAAATTGATCCAAAAGAAATATTTGAATATTATGCTAATGGTAAAACTGGTAATTCTATGAATAATGTATCTGAAATGTTAACTTCATCAGCATGTAAATACAAAGATTCTAAAGGAAATGAATATTGTAAAGCAATTTATGATAATAAAGTCATTTATATAAATAGAAGAACATTAAATTATAAAAATTATACTAATAGCGGATTTAATAATCAAACAAAAGAGGCATTATCTTGTGGAATAAAATCTAGTTTTGATACTAAATTAAGTAATAAAACATACTCAGTAAAATACGTTACTTCTGATAGCGGTGCTACTATTTATGCTAATACAAGCTTTAATAAAGAAAGTGGAAACTTAAGCTGTGGAGAGTCTGTTATTATAGTAGACGGGTGTAATTATAAAAACGGAAGTAATGTATATTGTAAGGTTGTTAATGAAAATGGAAGCAATAATTACATTAATAAAAATTATTTAAGTGATAAGCCACAAGAATGTGGTAGTTAAGATATTGAACACATCAATATCTTTTCTTTTTGAATAAAACTCTTTAAAAATAGTTAAAAATATATTATAATCATTATAGATAAAGTAGGTGAGTTATGAATAATAAAGCATTTAAAATAATTTTTTTAATAGTAACTTTTTCTATATTTACATTTGATGTAAAAGCAGAGTGTAAGGATGATGAATTAAACAATTGGGCAGAAAATGTAAGTATTGAATTTAAAGAAGAAGTTGAAACAAAAGATTATAAGCCAGAATTTGCATATGTACTACTTATGAAACCTTATAATGAAAAAGTAACTATGCAAGCTACAGATAGTTATTCTGATGATTTTTATAATATAGATTATGATGATTATTATAAAACTAATGCGATAGGAAGCTATGTTCATTTTGAAGAAAAAAGTTATACTATAAGATTTTATGGTAATGATAAAAGTTCTTGTAAAGGAGAACTATTAAGAGAAATAGAATATAAAGTACCAAGTTATAATCAATATAGTTTAACTGATTTTTGTCAACAAGATGAAAATAAAAATCAAGATATATGTAAAATGAATACTGATACTTCTAAAGTAACTGAAAAAGAGTTTAGTGAGAAAGCAGATGTTATTGAAAAGAAAAATACTAAAGATAACATTTTTATTAAAGTACTAAAATATATAGGTAAATATTGGTATTATGCAGTTATTCCTTTTGCTGTAGTCGCAGGAATTTATTATTATAAAGTATCTGCATATAAAAAGGAGCAAGATAAGAAATGAGAAATAAATTATATAAATCTATTTTATTATTTGCATGCTTATTCATATCAACTACAGTTATAAATGCAGCTACTGGATCTGGTAGTGGCGCTCTTGTTAACATTAGAAATACAAGCATAGGTGGAAGAAGTTCTAAGATAGCGGGATTTTATAATACGACTTATACAGACACAACGAAAAGTTATGAAGAAATATTTAATAAAACATATAAAACAGATCAAAATGGTTGGAATGCAATGGAAAACACTTTATGGTCTAATTATAAGTGTAAAGTTACAAAGAATAGTACTACAAAAAAACCTTATTGTAATTGTACGTTAGACAGTAAAAATAGTTGTAAAGTTAATGCTTACTGTGCCGATGATGAAGGTATTGACTGCTACTATAGAGCAATAATAACTGGATGGAAAAGTACTAGTCAAACTAAATCAGGTACAGCTGGTACTTATATTCATCACTACACTATAACTAACTCTACTGGTTCATCTTCAAGTAATGCTTATTGTATTCAACCATCTAAGCAATGGCCTGGAAGCAGTTCTCAAACTTCACTTAATTATACTTTGAATAGAACAGTTGATGTTAGAAAATGTAAGTCAATTGGAGATAGAAGTATTGGATACTCTTGTGGACTTGCTGAAATATTTTATCAAGCTAAAAAAGGTACTATGAGTAAATTGTCTGACGAAAATCAATATTATAATGTTATTGGTGCTGCGCTTAGAATGTGGGTTGTTTATTGGTATAAATTTACTAACTATAGAAATATGGCTGGTATTGAGCAAGAAAGTGTGTGTGGAGAAGCCGGAGCCGGAGCAGAGTGCGTAACTGGTAATGAGTATGCATCAAAGCCAGTATATTATAATACTGTTAATGCGGTATTGATGGGATATACTGGTAGTTCATGTAAAAACGTATCTAAAAAATATGGGAACGGAAGTAACCATGGTATACTATGTTGGAATAATAATGATTCTAAAGAATATGTAACAGACATCATAAAACTATTTAATTATGTAAGATTACATCAAAATGATAAGATTCAAGATAATAGATTCGGAGCAGTTGATGATAGTTTTGATATTAAAACTTATATTAAAGAAAAGCAAAAACTAGAAACAGCGAAGAACGCTCAAACAAAATGGAATATGACCATTGATGTTAGGGTAGATGAAAATGTTAAAAAGCAAATTATAGCAAAATGTAATCCAAAAGATGAATCTGGGTGTGACAAAAAATTAATAGAAGTTATTGACGCATATGGTCGTTCAATTGGATATTGTAAAGGTAATGATGTTAATGAAGGAAACTCATGTTTTAAAATAAACTTTAATGATCCTGATTATACTGTTAGTGGAAAAGATTCTTATTTGTTTACATTTAAAGTTTATAATTATAAAGTGTGTGTATTAACAAATAGAGAGGGTGAAGTTGGACTTTATTTAACAAAGCCAGGTATAACATTTCATTTAAAAGGTGGTGCGCTTGGATTTGCTACTGTAAGACAATATATTCACAGTAGTAGTCCTGCTGGTCGCCAAGTTATGATGACATATATTGATGACTATAAGAAGTTTGATGGAGCTGAAGTGAATATTTCTGGTAAAGCTTTAGAATATCATTTTCCATTTGATTTAAGTGATATTAGTTGTGATCCTAGTGATGCACAAAATTGTGATCATAATAATAATTGTAGTTCACTTGATAAAAAAACTGATATTAAAAACAAAAATAAAAACAGTAGTAATGTAAGTGATACATGTAATGAAAGTAAAGACTCTTTTGATTATAAGAGTATAGAAGATCCTCAGATGGCTTGTATTATTAATAATTGTGATAAATCTGCGACTGAGGAGTATGATGTTACAAATAAAGTTAGCGCAAATCCTGCGTTTTGTAAAGTGTATTGTAGAGATGAAGTGAGATTTTACATCCCATCTCCTACAAGTGTGTTTGCAGGAATGCAATTTAGATTTGATCTTGGTAAATCTTTAATTCAATATGGTGCAATAGATAAACAAGTTAAAGATGATAAAAAATTAACTGCTGTTGTTGTCAGATATAAACAATGTACTAGTGTATTTAATCAAGCAGCATATTCAAATTTGGCAGGTAACGCAATAGATAAAGAAAAAGCTAAAAATTACTGTTTAATGAATACTGATTTACAAAAAAAGTTAACAGACCCTGATAGTAGTGGCTTTAGTTATGATAGTAATAAAGAACCTATTAAACTAACTGCGACTTATGAAGAAGGAAATAAAGTTGAAATAAAATCAGAATATAAAAAGACAAAAGAGAGTCTTACATATTGTAAAAACAATTGTTATAAAGTTAATAAAACTAAAGATGAAGAGAGTTGCGAAGCTAATTTGAAAAACTTTACAACATCTAGACCATCTATTGGTAGTAATGATGTAATTTATTCAACATTAATAATTAAAGTTCAAAATGATTATTATATTAAAAATCAATTCTCATATGAACCTATTACTGGAAAAGTTTCTATGAACAATCGAAAAACTAAAATACCTAAATATAGTTATCCTGTTAGTATTGAAACAGAGTCGGGTAAATATATATTAACTATAAATTTACTAATATTTCTAAAGATAGTTCAACAGGTTATAATACATTTAACTTTGGATGTTATTATAATGTGTATAATACTACTAAAAAATATAACTGTGATTATACAAGCAATGGTAAGATAGATTTATCAAAATGTTCAAATGCTTGTTTTGAAATTGATAATGAAGGTAATACTGTGGTTGATAAAAACTGCATTAATTGGAAGAGTAAGAATAAATATGGACTAGGAATAACTTATAGAAATGTCAGTCTTAAGAATTTATTCCCAGTAGCTAGAAATAGTAGAAATAATTGGTATTATAATGAAGAAGTAAACAATCCATTTGCAATGAAGAATGGCATTATAGTTAATAGCAAAAAAAAGAAGATAAAAGTAGGCGCATTAATAGAAAAAACACAAGAAATTGGAAATAATATTTATAATAAAGATCATTTAGAAAGTAGTTATTATTTAAGTACAGAAACAATTAAGAAAATTAAAAAATATAATAAAGATAATGGTAGTACTTATCTAAATGATACAGCTAATAACTGTATTAAAATTTCAAGAGTTAGTGGTGGAACTTATTATAGATGTGGAAGTACTTTCTTAGACGAACTTAAGAATAATTATAATGCTAAGGTAGGTGGTAACTAATGAAGGAATCTTTATGGGGATATTTAATCTTATTACTTGGTGTCATAGTTACCACTGTTATGCTTCTTGTATCTAGAGTAACTACTCATGCTGAAGAAGACTATTATTTAGCAAGAGAAATAATGCAAGCATCTATGCTAGATTCAGTAGATTATGGAGCATATAGAACTACTGGTAGAATAATAATGTCTAAAAGTAAATTTATGGAAGTATATATTAGAAGATTTGCTGAGAGTGTTACTAATTCTCAAGACTTTCAAATTGATTTTTATGATATATATGAAGAGCCACCTAAGGCTAGTGTAAGAATACGTACTATGAGTGGTGAGTCAACAATAAATTCTGATTCATTAAATTTTAGTATAGATACGTTGATTAGTGGAGTTCTTGAAACTAATTTTGAACAATATAACGCTATTAATCTTAAAGAAGATAAAAAATACAATTCAAGTATTGATGATTATGCAGAGGGTAAAAGTTCAGCTGCAAGATACACAATGTTTTCATTAAGTGGAGGAGCTGGTATAGCTAAAGGTACCAAAATATATAAGCTTGTTGGTAAAAATATAGTTGCTCCTACTAATAAAACTATACCTATAGGTCAAAGAGTAACATTAATTCTTACTAAAAAAGTTTCAACATTGGATGCTGAATCAAAGAATTTCGAAGCTGATGATGGAGCATCAGAGTATGGAAGTTGTTTATATAAAACAGCAGGTGGCCCTGAAAAAATGTATTGTAAGGCATATTATAATGGACAAATTGTATATTTGTATAGGAAAGATTTAAACACAAAATCATTATCTGAATATAAAAGAGATGGCTGGACTTTTGATGAAGCAAAATATAAATTATGTGAATATTCTGAATTGAAAGTTAATAATTCTAATGTAAATTCTTCACTTGAATACAAGTGGGTTAAGAATGGAGGAGCATTATCTTATTCTTCTGCTTCGTCTGCCAAAAACAGTAAAACAGTTGCTGCTTGTACATTAGTTAAGGTTAAAGGCTGTGACTATGGTACTAAGAAAAATATGTGTAAACTTGAAAATGGAAATTATATGAATGAAAGCGACTTAAAAGATGAATATGAGTGCGGAGAAAGCAGTGTTAGTATACCTGATAATGTGACTATTAAAGATTTGCAAAATATTGGTACTATTGATGAAATAGCTGCGGATGTTAGTCAAGAAAGATACATGCTTATAGTTCTTGATCAAAATGGAGTTAATGACTTAGGAAATCCAATATATTACTATTATGACTTAAAGACTAAGAAAATGTATCAGTCTTATAATCGTAATAGTAAGACATTCAGCAATGAGGTTAAAAAAGTAACCATGCCTAAAGTAAATGGTAAATCATGTAAAGGGTATATCGTTAAGAACGGAGGGTTTGTTATTAATTCAGATGGTAGTCTTATTAAAGACTTTGAAACAACTCTTAAAAATAAATATGGAGATGCTATAGTATATATATTATATCCATTTTGTTAAAACTACTTTTAAAAAGTAGTTTTTTTTATTGATAAATAGTTTTAATTTGTGTTATAATTTATATGAATAAAATAGTGAGTTTATAATTTGGAGGAAAAAAGAATGAGTAATTTATTAATAGGGTTGAAAAGATTTTTAAAAAATAAAAATACTGTCACTATACTTGCACTACTTTTATGTGTGGGTCTTATATACGCAGGTTATAATTGGAGAATTAAGAAAGCTACTGAACCAATAGATGTTCCGTATGCTATACAAACACTTTCACCAAGAACACAAATAACTTCTGAAATGGTTGGAACTCGTAAAGTAGCAGGCAAAATTGTAACTAAAGATGTAATATTAAATACTAATGAAATTATTGATAAATATGTTTCTAATCAAGCAGAAATACCAGCAGGAAGTATATTTTATAAATCAACTGTTATAGAGTGGAAAGATATGCCAACAAGTTTAACTGAAAATATTCCTGATGGTAATACAATTGTTTCATTACCAGTAACAACTGAAACTACATATGGTAATTCAATATTCCCTGGAAACTATATTGATTTATATTATGTAGGTACTTATAATGGAAAAACATTAATAGGAAAATTTATTGAAAGTATTAAAGTCCTTTCTGTAACAGATAGTGCAGGTAATAATGTGTTTGAACAAAGTAGTAATGTTCCTTCACCATCATATTTGATTTTCTCTGTTCCAGAAGATATGCACTTATTACTTAAAAAAGCTTTATATTTAAATGGTACGATATTCCCAGTGCCAAGAAATGCTGAGTATTCAAAAAATCCTAAGGCTACTGTTATAAGTAGTACTCAAATTCAACAAATTATATTATCACAAACAGTAAATGTTAGTGAAAAAGATTTAAACTCAGTTAATTTAGGAGGTAACTAATGAAAAAATTATTTGCAAATAAAGGTGTTGTTACTTTCTTAGGTGGAGTACTTTGTATAATCATATTATTCTTTGCATATAGATATAGAGTTAATAAAGAAATTAATCCTATAAGTGTTCCATATGCTAAAGAGAGATTAGAAGCAAGAGCAGAGATAACTGAAGATAAAGTTGGTACATTAAAAGTAGCAGCTACTATGGTAACAGAGGGAGTTATTAGAGATAAAAAACAAGTTATTGGAAAATATGTTAATTATAATACATTTATTCCAGCAGGGAGTTTATTCTATACATCAAGTGTAATTACTTGGGATCAAATGCCTGATTCGGCTTGGTCTGATATAGCAGAGGGTAATACAATTGTATACTTATCTGCAACATCTACAACTACTGGTTCATTTATATATCCTGGTGATAAAATAGATTTATATTTTAAAACTACTGATAATGGTAAACTTGTTTATGGAAAATTGATTGAAGGTATTAAAGTACTTGCAGTTAAAGACTCAACGGGCGCTCATATATTTAAAAAGACTGCTGCTCAAAAAGATTTTGCAACACTAATTTTCTCATTATCAGAAGATTTACATTTACTATTAAGAAAAGCTAGTTATGTATCTGGTGAAATAATTCCTGTAACTAGAAATCAAGATTATTGTAAGAATAAAGATTGTACTAAAGTTACTAGTGCATATTTAAGAAATTTAATTGAATCTCAAGTTGATAGTGCTGTTCAAGACAATACTAGCACTAAAAACAATCAAGTAAAAATAACAGAATAAAGAATAAAAAAGAATAAAAGAAAGGGTATAATATGGAAGATTTGGTATTTTCACAAATAGATTTTGGACTTTTAATGCCATTATTAAAAGATGATGATATAACAGATATATCATATTCTAATAATGGGCAAGTACATATTAAGACTCTTTCTCAAGGTATAAAACAAGTTAAGATAGATGGCCTTAATAATGAAGTTATGGAAAAACTTGCATTTCAATGTTCTAATGTAATGGGTAAAACATTTAATATGGCGCATCCTTTACTTGATGCAGAGAGTGCTGAACTTCGTCTTAATTTTGTGCATGAATCAATTGCCACTAATGGAATAGCGGTATTAATAAGAAAAACTCCTGCTAAGATAAGACTTAATAAAGAAAAGTTAATAAGTGAAGACTATGTGTCTGTAAAACTTCATGATTTTCTGCTTACATGTGTTCAAGGACACTGTAATATACTTGTTAGTGGTGAAACTGGTTCAGGTAAAACTGAGTTAGTAAAATATTTGGCAAGTAAAATTAAAGAGGATGAAAAGATTATTACTATCGAAGATACATTAGAACTTCATTTAGATAAAATATATCCAACAAGAGATATAATAGCTATGAAAACAAATAATATAGCTTCATATTCAGATGTTTTGGTTGCTTGTATGAGACAAAACCCAAGATGGATTTTACTATCTGAGGTACGTTCTGCTGAAGCAGTTATGGCCGTTAGAAACTCTATTTCTTCTGGGCATAACATTTTATCAACAATTCACTCAGATAAAGCTTCTAGTATACCAATGAGACTTTATTCACTTTTAGAATCGAGTCAAGATATAGATCAGTTTGTTAAAGGTATGCATAGATATATACAATTAGGTATTCATGTTAAAGGTTTTTTTTCTAAGAAATATAATAGATTTCAAAGAGAAATTACTCAAGTTGTTGAGTTTTATGTTGATGATGATACTAATGAAGCTAAAGCAAATGTACTATATTCTAGAGATTTAGTTGGCAATGAGGTTTATAATAATCCAACATCACATCTAATAGATTATTTATCTTCGCAAGGCGTAACTATGAGAGAAGATCCATTTATACCAAAAGAAAGTGAAATAAAAGATAGTGATGAGACTACAGAAACTAAGGAAAATATAGAACAAAAATCACAAGAAGCACAACAAATACCACAGCAAATGCCTAGCAAAATAGAAGTGTTAGAGTTATAGGAGGTGTATATATGTATATAGAAATTCTTATTATAGCTGTTATATTAGTATTCATATATATATACAGAAAGAATACTGGAGACAGCTCTTACAAATTTATTAATAAGACCATAGGAGATACTTATAATAAATATGCTCCATATTCATTTAAAGTTGTAAGAGAAAAAGCAAAGGAATTAGGTCAAGAATATACAAGTAGACAATATGCTGTTCAAATTATAATATTTGGTGTATCAGCAGCTTTTGTAGCATACTTATACTTTTATAGTATACTTTGGAGTGTAGTGTATGCAGTAGCTGCAATATTAATGGTTCCATACTTAGCATATATGAGATGTAAAAAAGCATATAGTGAATTTATATTTGAACAAATACAAGTATATACAACAAATGTTATAATGGAATTTAATACTACTCAATCATTTGTAAAAGCATTAGAGGGAGTAAGAGATTCAGGAGTACTTGAAGATCCATTACTAACAGATGTTAAAGAAATGATACAAATGTCTTATGAGAATGGTACTATTGATGAAGCAATAAGATTCATGAATGAAAAGTATGATTACTATGTAATTAAGAATATGCATCAATTATTCTTACAAATTACCAAAGAAGGTTCAAAAGATTCAGGTGAGGCATTAGAAGGAATGCTTCAGGATATAGATATGCTTGTTGAAAGTGTATATAGAGATAGAATAGATAGAACAAACTTTTATAAGAAATTTATTATGTTTGGTTTAATGTTATATTTATTAGTATTATTAATACAACTATTCTTAGGTGAATCTAGTTATGTAGCATTGCTTGATGAGGTATTTGTAGTGATTTTACTTCATTGTGTAATACTTATAAATACATACTTCTTAATATCAGGTATTAAATATTATCATGAAGATGTGGGGGCTGAATAATGGAAATAGTTTTAGTAGGTGTAATATTATTATTTTTATTTAATTATATAGGTGCTTTTAACTTTAATACATTTATAACTGATAATAAAGCATTATTTTCTAAATTAAAAGAAGATGATTACGACTTCTTATTAATATCAAAATATGGGGATCAGGTAGATGTTAATGTAAAGTATCAATCAAGAGTAAAAAGTGCGATTATAACGTTTATAATAGGTCTTATAGTAGCAATTACCTCTGTATCTAGCATTAACTTTGCAGTTAAACTTGTAGGCGTGTTTTTAGTCACATTCTTTGTATTTAAAAATGATTATAATTCAGTTAAGAATTATTATAAAAAACATTTGCACGATATTAATTTAAAATTACCATATTACTTAAAGAGTTTAGAAATATTAATTCAACACTATACAGTACCAGTTGCGATTACAAGAAGTTTAGAACAAGCACCTGAGATGTTTAAGCCTGGTCTTAGAGAGTTAATAGCTTCAATTGATTCAGGTGACTCTACAATTGAGCCATATATGGCTTTTGCTAGAAGATATCCTGTTAGAGATTCAATGAGAATGATGAGACTTTTATATAGACTTAGTCTTGGTAGTCAAGAGAGAAAACAAGAACAATTAATAGTATTCTCAAGAACTATATCTAACTTACAAGCTAAGTCAAGAGATACTAAATATAAAGAAAGACTTGAAAAGATGGAAAAGAAAACTATGACTATGTTTACCGCTACAGGAGCAGGTGTAATGATTATATTAGTACTTTCTATTATGCAACAGTTTACAGCAATGTAAAAAAAATATTGATTATAAAAATTTATTATTGTATAATTATATTATGAATATAGAAAATAAAAAAGGAGGAATTTTCAATGAAAGAAGCAACGGGAGAATTGAATATGACAGTTGTTACTATCGTTGCAATTGCAGCCGTAGCATTATTGTTCTATGTATTCTTATGGCCAGTTATTCAAAAGAGTATTGTTAATCAAACATGTAAAACTTATGGTAGTAATTATGGTGCTGTTTATGTTAAAGATGCTAATTCTGGGACTGGTGCTGAAGTTGCCGAGTGGAAGTGCTGCCCAGGCAAAGTTACCAATGGTAAAGTTGGTACACCGGATAAAGATAGTGCTGACTGTAAAGATGCAAACTTGGAAGAATAACGAATAATAAAGGAAAGAGCATATGAAGGAATCAATAGGTGGAACTTGGTTAATTGGTATAGTGGCACTATTTATAGTGCTCTTTTCTGCTTTTATGGCATATTCAATTAACTATACTAAAGCATTTAGAGCTAAGAATGGTATTATTGATTTAATAGAGCAAAATGAAGGGTATACTTTCTATAATGGTTCTAATATAGATAATATGACACAAGAACAACTTATGAATGATTCTAGTGTTCAGGCACAGGCATATGCCTTAGTTAAGTCTATGGGATATGATTATGGAGATAGTAAAGCTAGTGGAGTTGTTTGTAATAATGACAATACCATAAGTGGCGCAGGTGCTGAAACTAAAATGGCTAGTGCATACCAACCAGGAGGATACTGCGTGTATCGTTTCTGTAATAGTGATGGTACTTATAGATATAAAGTAGTGACATATGTAATGATGAAATTTCCAGTTATTAATTTTGGTATAACCGTACCAATTAAGGGTGAAACAAAAACATTATATTATGAAATAGATAATGCATATAATGGACTTTGTACTAATAAATAATTAAAAATCAGGGAGATGATGATATGAATGTAATGGTTTATAATAAATATAAAGAATTATTAATGGGGCTTAATTTAGATGTAATGAAATCTATAGAGGGTGTTTTTAATGTTGATGAGATAATAGACACTTTCAGTAATTATTATTATGATAAAATGATACTAGATATTACTGCTATAAGGGATTATCAAAATACTGATAACCTACAAAAATTAGCAATGAATATCAATATGGAGAATGTTATTTTATTATTAGATGATAGTCCTGAATGTAATTCTAAGACTTATCTATCTAAATTAATTAGTCTTGGTATTTATAATTTTACTAGAAATACTGAGGGAATTAATTATTTATTAGTTCATCCTCATACTTATAAAGATGTTGTTAATATTCATAATATAGATTCAATGGATATTGAAAATACAGCAAATAATAATAGAGTAGATGCAGATCCTGCTTTAGGGTTTACTAGCGGTAAATTGAGAGTAATTGGATTTAAAAATGTTACTTCTCATGCTGGATCAACTTCTCTTATATATATGCTTAAAAAGGCATTATCTGAGACTAGAAAGTGTGCCGCTTTAGAAGTTAATAAGGTAGATTTTTTATACTTTAATGATAAAGATATGATTAGTACTACTACTAGTGAGCTTCCTAAGGAGTTTATGAAGAAACAAATGTATGATGTTCTTCTTATAGATTTGAATGATTATGATGATTTATCTATTTGTTCAAGTGTATATTATTTAGTTGAGCCATCAACATTAATGATAAATAAATTAGTTCATAAAAAGAGAGATATATTTGATACATTAAAAAATGAGAATGTAGTATTAAATAAATGTTGTTTAAATCGTGAGGATGTAGCTACATTCGAATATGAAACTAAACTTAGATTATTCTATGTACTTCCTCCAATTGACGATAGAAAGCTTGATAATCCTGAATTGAGAAAATTCATTAATAAGTTAGGGCTATAATTTAGTATTCTATTGACAAAATAATAAAAATCATATACAATTTTATTAGTGAAGGAGTGGTTGAAATGGGTGCAGAAGATATTTGCGGTGGTTTAGGACCAGTATTAAGAATAGTAGGAATTGTTGTTTGGGGAATTAAAGTAGTTGTACCAATTATATTAATTGTTGTTGGTATGATGGATTTAGCAAAAGCAGTTACTGAAAAAAGTGATGATAAAATTAAAGCTGCTCAAAATGGTTTAATTAAAAAAGCTATTGCAGCAGTATTAGTTTTCTTAGTTATTACAATTGTAACTTTATTGATGACTTTAATAGGAGACAGTAGTTATACAAAATGTATGAAATGTATAAACAATCCGTTTGATAAATTGAATTGTAAGACTCCAAGTCAAATAATAACTGAATAAGAAGCTAATGCTTCTTTTTTTTATATTTAAATGAAATTAGAGTTGAAAAAATATTCAATGTAAGATATTATATAAGAGTATATATATTTAATGAAAGTGGTATGATATGAAAAAGAGTATAGTAGATTATTTAGAAAAGAATAATAAGAAATATGGGGATAAGATAATTTTTTCAGAGCGTGATAAAGGTATTAGTTATAATGATTTTGTAATAGAATCAAAGAGTGTTGCAACTTCTATATTAGATTTAAATTTTTATAATAAACCAATCATTATTTTTATTGATAAGACTATTAATGCCTTAGTATCTATGTTTGGAGTTACCTACAGTGCTAACTTTTATACTGTTATAGATGTTAATATGCCTAAAAATAGAATTGATAATATTATTAAGACATTAAATCCATCTTTAATAATTACTGATGAAAAAAACAATGATAAATTAAATGAACTAGGATATGGTATTAAAACACTAGTGCTTGAAGAGTGTTTAAAAAACAAAATAAATTATGATAAAATTATTGAAGCTCAAGAAAGATTAATTGATATAAATCCTATGTATGTTCTTTTCACATCTGGTTCTACTGGTGTACCAAAGGGTAGTGTTATTTCATACAAGTCAGTTATATCTTATTGTAAGTGGTTTACTGAAACATTTAAAATTAATAGTAGAACTGTTTTTGGAAGTCAAACACCATTTTATTTCAGTATGTCAGTATCTGATGTTTTCTCAACTGTTATGATGGGAGCATCTCTTGATATAATACCTAAGTCTTATTTTTCATTCCCATTAAATTTAATCAAATATATGGATGAGAAAAAGATAAATACAATATATTGGGTTCCCTCAGCATTATCAATAGTGGCTAATTTAAAGACTTTTGATGTTATTAAGCCAAAATATTTAAAGAAAGTATTATTTGCTGGTGAAGTAATGCCTATGAAGCCCCTTAACATTTGGAGAAAGGCATTACCAAAACTTATGTATGCTAATCTATATGGCCCTACTGAACTAACAGATATATGTACATATTATATTGTTGATAGGGATTTTGAAGATAATGAAA
>ULLQ01013135.1_pt1 | contig 18240 bp, 10 predicted proteins | sample 1951461 | NCBI WGS metagenome assembly ULLQ01 (sample SAMEA4835531, study PRJEB28245) | human gut metagenome | biome: gut microbiome; material: fecal sample | place: Denmark | collected 2008 | reverse complement strand
AAAATAAGCGACTCCGTATACAGGCAGAAGCTCTCTTTGTATGGCTGTGATCTTGATATATATGTGTTTAAGACACGCAGTAATATATGGAGCATGCTTATGCACAATGCACCGATCATTGTTTTTCTGATGCTTATAAATGTATTCTTTCCACTTTGTCTGGTTAGTATCTTTAACCATTCCTTTACGAGCAGGATATTACAGCTTTCAAAGGTGTTTAAGTCGGTTGACAGCGAAAAGCTTGTATCTATGACTGACAGGGAGAGCAAAGATGAGATCGGCAGCATGATAAAAAATTACAACAGGATGGTAAGCCGCACAAATGAGCTGATCCAGACTGTATATAAGAATAAGCTAAAAGAGCAGGAGATGCTTGTAAGTCAGAAAAATGCAGAGCTTCTTGCACTGCACAGCCAGATAAATCCGCACTTTCTGTTTAATGCGCTTGAGAGCATACGAATGCACAGTCTGTTTAAAAGGGAAAATGAGACGGCTGATATGGTTGAAAAACTCGCAATCATGCAAAGACAGTATGTGGAGTGGGGAAATGATGCTGTAACCGTTGCAAAGGAATGTGAATTTGTAAAAGCCTATCTGGCATTGCAGAAATACCGGTTTGGCGAGCGGCTGAACTATAACATAGATATAGAAGCAGACTGCATGGAATGTCAGGTGCCAAAACTTACGCTTGTAACCTTTGTTGAAAATGCCTGTGTGCATGGCATAGAAAGTAAAGCTGCTCCGGGCTGGATATTTGTGCGTATATTCAAAAAAGCCGGGTTCATGCATATAGAGGTTGAGGATACAGGCAGCGGAATTGATCCGGATGCTCTTGAAAAAATGAAAAGTAACATGAAAAATGCAGATATCGATATGTTAAAGACCGGTGGCAGAGTGGGCGTGATAAATGCCTGCCTGCGTATCAAAATGGTAACGGAATCTAAAGCAGTATTTGATGTGGACAGTGAGGAAGGCTGCGGTACGACTGTGATGATAAAAATACCGGAAACATATTTATAGGAGATTTAAAATGCTTAAAGTATTATTGGTGGATGATGAGCCTTTCATAATACAGGGGCTTAAGGTGATCATTGATTGGGAAAATGAAGGATTTGAGATAGCAGGAATGGTCTCAAATGGAAAGGAAGCCCTGCAGTTTCTTGAAAATGAGAATGTGGATCTGGTCATAGCCGATATAAGGATGCCGGAGATGACAGGACTTGAGCTGCTTGAGACTTTGAGAAAAGAAAAAAAATCAGATGTGTATTTTGTGATATTAAGCGGTTATGCAGATTTTAGCTATGCGCAGCAGGCTATGCAGAATGACTGTACGGATTACATACTAAAGCCGGTGGACAAGGAGATGCTGCTTAAGGTACTAAACAAGGTTCTTGTGCTCAAAAACGAGAAAAACAAGATCGACGAGGATAACAAAAAGATGAAACAGGCATACCTTGCAGGACACCTGATATCTCTGATACGGGGCAAATATGATGAAGTAAACCTGAACTATGTAAAAGAAAATATGAGGTGTGAGGGTGGAGCAAGGTATGTTGAGATACAGGTGGAGCAGTTTCCGGCAGGTGATGAGATACTCGATAGTGATATGAGAAGCTTACAGCGCAAGATGTACGAAAGCTGTGTTGCTTTTCTGGGGGCTGATTCGGCACATTGTGTATTTGATGTATCGGTAAATGAAAAAGTGTATGACATAGGCTTTATATGCTCAGATTATATGGCAGAGGAAGCCGCAAAAAACGAGAGAAAATATCTGGAGGATCTGAGAAGGTATATATGTGATAATACACAAAAGAATATAGTTATGCTGGTCGGAAGAAAAGTATCAGATATATCAAAGATAGCCAGATCATATGGCAATGCATGTATGCTCAGGTCGTTTCAGGGATTTCGCATAGTAAAGAGCATATATTACTATGAGGATGAAGTAAAGATATCGGCAGATGGAATAGTGCTTTGTAAAGATAGTCTGGATGAGCTGCTTAGGACAGTGGAACAGAACAATCATGTTGAGATAAGAAATGCAGTTGCCACATTTTATGATGAGATGTCCAGCATGGGTATGAATGGGGAAAGCATGAACTTAAATATCAATTATCTGTTGTTTCAGTTTATACACCTGGCAAGTGAGCAGGATGATAATGTAAATCAGCAGGAGATTTTGCGACTCATAAGTGAGAGCAGCTTTAAGACCGGTATTGAGAGGGGAAGCCGTGCACATATGACCAGATTTTGCTGTGAGTATGGTGATTATCTGTCGCAGCTTAGAAAAAATGTGTCAAGAGGTGTGATCGGCATGGTAGAAAAGGAAGTAAGAGACAATTATGCCACGAACATCACGCTTAAGAGCCTGAGTGAGAAGTATTATGTAAACAGTGCATACTTAGGGCAGCTTTTCAGAAAAAAATACGGACAGTCCTTTAAGGATTATCTGAACAATTACAGGATGGAACGTGCGGCAGAGCTTCTGCTTAGGACTGATAAGAAGATAATACAGATAGCAGAGGAAGTCGGATATCATGATATGGATTATTTTGTGAACAGGTTTATACAGGTAAAAGGCTGCACACCGGCGCGTTTCAGACGGCAGATGCAAAGTGGAGAATAATATATATTACTGCAAAACAGGGTAAATTATAGTTTTTTCGAGAAACTATAGTTTACCCTGTTTTTGACTATAGTTACTCCGATTGTTTGAAAACTTAAAAAGTATAAAATTAAGTTATCAAAAGGGAGGACATTACAATATGAGAAGAAAAAAAATTGTAAGCATGCTGCTTGTGGCTACTATGGCAGCAACAATGTTTGCCGGATGTGGTAATGATAGTGGCAAAAAAGGTAGCTCCGGAGGTGTGAAAGAGTTTGATGCATTCTTTGCTGTACCGGGATCTGAAATCAATGATGATAATGAAATCCAGAAGATCATCGAGGAAAAGACAGGTGTAAGGGTAAAGGAAACCTGGCTTACCGGACAGACAGCAGATGAGGCAGTCGGAACAATGATCGCAGGTGGCGAGTATCCTGATTTCATTGAAGGTGCAAGTGGACAGAAGCAGTTATATGAAGCAGGTGCACTTGTTCCACTGGATGACTACATCGAGAAATATCCAAACATCAAAAATCTTTTCACAGAACTTGAGTGGGAAAAACTTCGTCAGGATGACGGACATATCTACTGGATACCACAGTTTAGCTGCATAAAGGGAGACGAGAAAGTCTGCACACACAATGACGAGGCATTCTGGATCCAGGCAAGAGTACTTAAATGGGCTAACTATCCGCAGATCAAGACACTGGATCAGTATTTTGACCTCATCGAGAAATATAATGAAGCAAATCCAACAATGGCTGATGGAACAGAAAATATTCCATATACAATCCTTTGTGAGGATTGGAGATATTTCTGTCTTGAGAATGCACCACAGTTCCTTGACGGATATCCAAACGATGGATCATGTATGGTAGATCCTGATACAAAGAAAGTACTTGACTATAATACATCTGATACAGCAGTTAAATATTTCAAGAAGCTCAATGAAGAGTATAATAAGGGAATTGTAGATCCTGAGTCATTCACACAGACATATGATGAATATATCTCTAAGCTTTCTACAGGACGTGTACTTGGAATGATTGACCAGTGGTGGGATTTTGCATACACAGCAGGCGATGCAATTAAACAGGCAGGTCTTGCTGAGCAGGGATGCGATTACATTCCGGTACCTGTAACAATCGACGGCCGTGACAATCAGTGGCACAATGCAGGCGGTGCTTTCAACGAGGCAACAGGTCTTGCTGTTACAACAGCCTGTGATGATGTAGATGCGGCCATGAAGTTTGTAAATGATCTTCTTGATCAGGATATCCACAATCTCAGATTCTGGGGTGTCAAGGGTACTGACTATGAAGTAGATGAGAATGGTGAGTTCTACAGAACAGCAGATGAGAGAAAGCAGGCTTCTGATACAGCATACAAGGCTTCTCATTTATGCTCATACTCATACTTCCCACAGTACAATGGAACAAGTGATGATGGAATCAATGCCAACAAACCTGATGGACAGGCAAGAGAGTTCTATGATGGTCTTAACAGTGATGTACAAGAAGCTTTCGATGCCTATGGTGTTAAGACATATGTTGAAATGCTTGGAACAAACGATGCACCTGGAGATTGGTATCCGATGTGGTCATATTCTAACAACTTTAACACAAGCACTCCTGGTGGAGTAGCCTGGACAAAGATTGGCGAAGTTAAGCATGAGCAGCTTCCACAGGTTGTTATGGCAAAAAACTTTGACAAAGCATGGGATACATACATGGATGCATACAATGCATGCAATCCACAGGATTTCCTGGATGAATTACAGACTGAGCTTGATAAAAGATTAGAGCAGGCTGCTAAGTTCAAATAAAGCTTAAATGAAATTTAAGGCAGGCAGATGTAATAGCGTTTTATCTGCCTGCTGCCTTTTAAGGAGTGGTGTCATGTCATTAACGAGAGAAAACAAAAAAGAAAAGGTCAGAAAACCTAGAACAAAAATTACATGGAAAGAAGTCAAACGCCAGAAAGTGCTGCTGTTCTGGGCAGCAATAATGGTGGCATATGGAGTCATATTCTATTATCTGCCGCTCGCTGGCTGGGCAATGGCATTTCAGGATTACAAACCAAGACTTGGTATATTTCATTCTGCATTTGTTGGATTGGACAAATTCAAGATGCTGTTCTCGGATATGACATTTATCCGTGTTATAAGAAATACACTCGCAATGGGCGTTATCAATCTGGTTGTAACTTTTGTCACAGCCATAGCATTTGCAATCTTACTTAATGAGATTGCATCAAAGGGTGGAAAGAAAGTAGTACAGACTATATCATATCTTCCACATTTCCTTTCATGGATCATTGTAACAGGTATTTTACACGATATGCTTTCAGGAACAGGTATTGTAAATGAGTTCCTTGTAAATATGCATATTATAGACCAACCGATAAACTTTTTCGCACATACGGGATATTTCTGGCCGATAGTGGCATTTGCCAATGTATGGAAAGAAACAGGATGGAATGCAATCATATATCTTGCAGCCATTACATCAATAGATCCTTCACTTTACGAAGCAGCATCTATTGATGGAGCGGGACGCTGGGCAAAGATCAAGTACGTAACACTGCCGGGAATCAAACCAACTATCATAATCCTTCTTCTTATGAATGTAGGTAATGTTTTAAATGCAGGATTTGAGATACAGTATCTCTTAGGAAACGGTCTGATACAGAAAGTATCACAGACTATTGATATTTATGTACTTAAATGGGGCATAAGCCAGGGAGATTATGCAATAGGTACTGCAGCAGGTATATTCAAGAGTGTGGTAAGTATAATTCTTATATTTATTGCAAATAAAATTGCCAAACATAATGGTGAAGAGCAGTTGTTTTAAGGAGGTCTTGTACGATGGCAGATATAACAGCAGGCTCTGTAAAGAGCAAAAAGAAAAAGAAGATAAGTATATTTCCAATTGTAAATTGCATCATTATGGTATTGTTTTTGATCATAACGCTTTATCCGGTGCTTAATACACTTGCGATATCGCTTAATGATGGTACAGATGCATTAAGAGGTGGAATTTACCTCTTACCAAGAAAGTTTACCTGGAAGAATTATATAACGGTTTTACAAAAAGATAATCTTATAACAGGAGCATACATTACTGTTGCCAGAACAATAATTGGAACAGTCTTAGCACTGGTGGCAAATGCAATCCTTGCTTTTATAGTCAGCAGAAAAAGATTTTTGTTCAAAAGAGGTTTATCCCTGTTTTGGGTTATCACAATGTATGTCAATGGTGGATTAATCCCTACCTTCCTCCTGTACAAGGGACTTGGGCTTACCAATAGTTTTTGGGTTTATGTAGTCCCTGGAATGGTCAGTGCGTTTAACATGCTTGTTATCAGGACCTATATGAATGGAATTCCTGACAGCTTAGAGGAATCAGCGCAGCTTGACGGTGCAGGATATACCACCATTTTTCTGAAGATTTATTCACCTCTCTGCAAACCGGTATATGCGACAGTAGCTTTATTCGTAGCAGTAGGACAGTGGAACTCATGGTTTGATGCAATGCTTTATAACCGTATGAATACAAAGCTTACTACATTACAGTATGAGCTTATGAAGCTTCTTTCAGCTGTAACAAATCAGGGAGGATCAGCAGAAACATTGAAAAATGCTGTAGGTGCAGTTACACCTACCTCAGTTCGTGCCGCAGCAACAATTATAACAATGCTTCCGATCATATGTATTTACCCGTTTTTACAGAAATACTTTGTTACAGGACTTACACTTGGTGGAGTTAAAGAATAAATATTTTTTTACAGGATGCCCGGCAGGATAACTGCCGGGTGTTTTTGTGTAAATGTTTATTTGAAAGGAGAATTTTCTTCAAATCAGGAGCAAAATGAGAAAAATGGTACGTTGGCACTAAATAGTAGTGGATTATTATAAAAAAATGTTGTATAATAAAGCTACTCTAAAAACTCAAACAAAAGAAGGGGGATTTTATGAATAGTCAACAGTATAACAGAGCCAACAAACGTGTATTCCTGGCGGTAATCATAGTATTTGCATATATAGCATTTACGTTATTTGCAGCAGTTGGGACAAAAGATGCTGATATTACCAGGATAAGTATACAGCTTGTTGCGGCAATAGCAGTAATAGTAATAGCTGTAATTGCATTTATTACAAAAAGAGACAGCAGAACAGGTGCGCTTATACTTGTAAGCGCCATGACAGCAGGATATTTTATTATCGCACTGATCAATTCAACAATCGGTACATGGACATATGCCCTGCCGCTTGTTATTGCAGCGATGATATATCTGGATATAAAGATGATGATGGTGATGAACGCAGTAATAATCATATCCAGCGTCATCAGGCTTGTAATGCAGCTTGGAATAGGGGGTACAGTTCTTCAGAATGATGTGATAGCAGTTTTTGTACTTGTACTTGTGGGATATGCGTCAGACAGCATCACGATTCTTCTTACCCATTTCTTCGATGAAAATATGGAAGAAATCAAAGAATCTGCTATGGCACAGGTGGACAGCAATAAGAAGATGGTAATGGTTGCGGAGAATATTTCAAAGCACTTTGACGAGGCTATGACCATGTTAAATGATCTCGATGAGTCTGTTGCGGTGAGCCATAGTTCGATCCAGGAGATAGCAGACAGCACAGAGAGCACTGCGGAGGCTATCCAGAAGCAGGCAGCTATGTGTGTTGATATTCAGGGAAATACAGACAATGCAGAAAGTGGAATCAAGGCTATGATAGATGCCTCACGCCAGACTGATGAGACCGTAAAGCAGGGAGCTGATGTTGTGGAAGAACTCAAGGAGCAGGCACACAACGTGGCAGAGGCAAGCAATGTTACAGTGTCAGTTATCCAGAGTCTTACAGCTAAGGTAGAGGAAGTAAAGAGCTTTGTTGAGTCGATTATCAATATTTCTAACCAGACAAATCTGCTTGCTCTCAATGCTTCAATTGAGGCGGCCAGGGCAGGTGAAGCAGGAAAGGGCTTTGCGGTAGTTGCAGATGAAATCAGACAGCTCTCAGAGCAGACAAAGGATGCATCAGCCAATATTACAGAGATTATAAACAAGCTCAATGAGGACACAAGGCGTGCCAACGAGAGTATCGAGAACTCAGTATCATCGGTAGAGAAGCAGAATGAGCTTATCGACGATACAAGAGACAAGTTTAATGCCATGGGAGAGGCCGTTGAGCTGTTGATGAAGGATATCAATGTGGCTGAGGAGAGTATCAAAAAGATTCTTGATTCAACAACAGTCATATCAGACAATATCACACACCTTTCAGCTACAGGAGAAGAGGTCGCAGCTTCTTCAACAGAGGGACTTCGCATGGCTGATACCACAGTCGAGAGCATGGCAAAGTGCAAGAAGGTACTGGAAAATATCTATATGCTTGCGGATGACCTCAAAAACTCTGTTGAGGAGAGTGAGGAAGAGCTTAGTCAGAAATTTGATTTCTAAGAGCAGTAATATGTTTTTTACGGCAGGGGCGCATTTGCTCCTGCCATTTTTATATATTTTTTATGATAAAAATATTTACATTATTGTAATATATGATAAAATATTTCTAACAAAATAACACAATGGCTACATAAACAATAGGATATATGGAGGAAGTTATGGACGATAACAATTATATGAACAATGACAACCGGTCGTCAGGCACACCGGACAATACAGGTGTATTCGGTCAGCCTTCAGGAACAGCAAATGGCTCAGACACATACAGTCAGCCGACAGACACATATAATCAGTCTGTATCCCAGCAGGAAAGTGGGAATGCACATGGACAGTCATCAGACCAGACAGGCAGCACAGACGGATATGTCAATAATCCGGGCAGTGCATATGGTTATGCAAATCAGGGTACATACAATCAGAATCCAAATGCCCAGGGTACATACAACCAGAATCCAAATGCCCAGGGCACATACAACCAGAACACATATGCTCAGGGCTCATTTAATCAGTCAGCTTACGGACAGACGCAGTATGGCCAGCAGCCAAACGGACAGGGTGGCTACAATCAGACCGCATACGGACAGACAGCATACAATCAGCCACAGTATGGAGCTAATCCATACAACCAGCCGCCAAAGAACAGCAATGGCTTTGGTATAGCTTCTCTGGTACTTGGAATCGCATCTATTGTACTGTTTTGTACATGCATCAATTATGTGACAGCTCTGCTTGCTATCATTTTTGGTATTATACATATCATAAAGGGCAACAACAAGGTGTTTGGTATAGTTGGTATAGCAACAGCAGCTATCTCAGTTATAGTCAGCATCATATTCTGGGTTATAGCAGGCTCAAACGTAAGCACAGATTTTGAAAAGGAGTTCATGAAGGGCTTTGACGAGGGCTATGAGTATTATAATGATGACGATTCCTATGAGGATTACGATTATGATTATGATTCTTTTGATTATGACGATTATGATTATCAGAATTTTGAGTATGATGGCATTTATTAGAGTTAATTATTATCAAATTATTACAGAATCAATTACATCTTGACAACAGTGGCTTTTCAGTTATATACTTAAACACAGTTAGTAAAAGGCAGTGACGAAGACAGTAGAGATGGCAGGAAAGTCAAAGAGAGCCGGGGCAGGTGAGAGCCGGTATGAGTAGAGCCATTTTGAAAATCACTTCTGAGCCGCAGGCTAAAATCGCCATACAGCGTTGCGAGAGTAGGTTCTGACGTATTCCCTACGTTACAGGGGCGGGTATGCAAGGGTATTTCCCTTAAGTACATTGTAATAGGTGGTATAGACGTATCAGGCACGCGTTCCTAATTACAGGAATGTGTGCCTTTTTTGTGAATATTCAATAAACCGAAAATTCTAGTGGAGTAAGCCACAAGGAAGCCTCGTAAGAGTCGAATTTGAGGTGCATGTTGGGATGTTCACGAACAATATAGAATAAGGAGAGATAGTCATGTACAACAAAGTTGACACCAATATGAACTTCGTTGAACGCGAGAAGAAGACAGAGCAGTTCTGGAGAGAGAACAATATCTTCAGAAAATCTATGGAAAACAGAAAAGAAGGAGAGACATACACATTCTATGATGGACCTCCTACAGCAAACGGAAAGCCTCACATCGGACATGTTGAGACACGTACCATAAAGGATATGATTCCAAGATTCCAGACCATGAAGGGCAAATATGTGCCACGTAAAGCAGGCTGGGATACACACGGACTTCCTGTTGAGATCGAGGTGGAGAAGCTTCTCGGCCTTGACGGCAAGGATCAGATTGAGAACTACGGACTTGAGCCATTCATCAAGAAATGTAAAGAGTCTGTATGGAAATACAAGGGTATGTGGGAGGATTTCTCCAACACAGTAGGTTTCTGGGCTGATATGGACAATCCATACGTCACATATGACGACAATTTCATTGAGTCAGAGTGGTGGGCTCTCAAGGAAATCTGGAATAAGGGACTTCTTTACAAGGGCTTCAAGATTGTTCCTTACTGTCCTCGTTGTGGAACACCGCTTTCTGCACAGGAGGTGGCACAGGGCTACAAGACAGTTAAAGAAAAATCAGCAGTAGTACGTTTTAAGGTAGTAGGAGAGGATGCATATTTCCTCGCATGGACCACAACTCCATGGACACTTCCAAGCAACGTGGCACTCTGTGTGAACCCTAATGACACATATGTAAAGGTAAAGGCTGTTGATGGCTACACATATTATATGGCAGAGGCACTTGCAGACAAGGTGCTCTCACAGCTTCTTTCAAAAGAGGACGCAGAAGCAGGCAAGAAGGCATATGAGGTGCTTGAGACATACAAAGGAAAGGATCTTGAGTACAAGGAGTATGAGCCGCTTTATGACTGTGCTAAGCAGGTTGCCGATAAGCAGGGCAAGAAGGGCTTTTTCGTGACATGTGACACATATGTTACTATGTCAGACGGTACAGGAATCGTTCATATCGCTCCTGCATTTGGTGAGGATGATGCCAATGTCGGAAGAAATTATGACCTTCCATTTGTACAGTTTGTAAACGACAAGGGAGAGCTTACAGCCGAGACTCCGTTTGCCGGTATGTGGGTAAAGGATGCAGATCCTGAGGTATTAAAGGACTTAAGCGGCAGAAAGCAGCTCTTCGATGCTCCGAAATTTGAGCATGAGTATCCACACTGCTGGAGATGTGACAAGCCTCTTATCTACTATGCAAGAGAGTCATGGTACATCAAGGAGACAGCAGTAAAGGATGACCTTATCAGAAACAACAATACAGTAAACTGGATTCCTGAGTCTATCGGTTCAGGACGTTTCGGAAACTGGCTTGAGAATATACAGGATTGGGCTATCTCACGTAACCGTTACTGGGGCACACCACTCAATATCTGGGAGTGTGAATGCGGACACAGAGAGTGTATCGGAAGCCGTGCAGAGCTCGCCGAAAAAGCAGGAGATCCAAAGGCAGCAGAGGTAGAGCTTCACAGACCATACATCGACGCTGTGACAATCAAGTGTCCTGAGTGTGGCAAGGATATGCACCGTGTACCAGAGGTACTTGACTGCTGGTTTGATTCAGGAGCCATGCCATTTGCACAGCACCACTATCCATTCGAGAACAAGGAAGTATTTGAGAAGCAGTTCCCGGCTAAGTTTATCTCAGAGGCAGTTGACCAGACACGTGGATGGTTCCATTCACTCATGGCTGAGTCTACACTCCTTTTCAACAAGGCTCCTTATGAGAATGTCATCGTGCTTGGACATGTACAGGATGAGAACGGACAGAAGATGTCCAAGTCAAAGGGCAACGCGGTAGATCCGTTTGATGCACTTGAGACATACGGTGCAGATGCCATCAGATGGTATTTCTACACAGCATCAGCTCCATGGATTCCAAAGAAGTTTTCAGGAAAGCTCGTGCTTGAGGGACAGCGTAAGTTTATGGGAACACTCTGGAACACATACGCATTCTTCGTGCTTTATGCAAATATCGACAATTTTGATGCTACAAAATACAGCCTTGAGTATGATAAGCTTGCAGTAATGGACAAGTGGATTCTTTCAAAGCTCAACTCAGCAGTGGCAGGCGTGGATGAGTGCCTGTCAAACTACAAGATTCCGGAGGCGGCAAAGTACCTTCAGGAGTTCGTAGACGACTTAAGTAACTGGTATGTACGCCGCAGCCGTGAGCGTTTCTGGGCAAAGGGCATGGAGCAGGACAAGATAAACGCATACATGACACTTTATACAGCACTTGTCACCATATCAAAGGCGGCAGCACCTATGATTCCTTTCATGACAGAGGATATCTACAGAAATCTTGTCTGCTCTATCGACAAGAGCGCACCGGAGTCAATTCATCTGTGCGACTATCCTGTAGTTGATGAGAAGCTGATTGACAAAAAGCTCGAAGCTGATATGGATGAGGTACTAAAGGTTGTAGTACTCGGACGTGCATGCCGTAACGAGGCAAATATCAAAAACCGTCAGCCAATCGGAAAAATGTTTGTAAAGGCTCCGGAAAAACTGGATGAATTTTATGTGGATATCATCGCAGACGAGCTCAACGTAAAAGAGGTTGAGTTCACTGATGATGTATCACACTACACCACCTACAAATTCAAGCCACAGCTTAGAACAGTGGGTCCTAAGTATGGTAAATTCCTTGGCCAGATTAAGGCAGTTTTAGCTGAGCTTGATGGTCATAAGGCCATGGAGGAGCTTAACAGCACCGGCTCTCTCAAGCTTGACAGCATTAGCGATGAAGTTGTATTATCTAAAGAGGATTTACTTATCGAGATGACTCAGATGGAGGGCTATGTGACACAGTCTGACAACAATATAACCGTTGTCCTTGACACCAACCTCACTCCTGAGCTTATAGAGGAAGGTTTCGTAAGAGAAATCATCAGTAAGATCCAGACAATGCGTAAGGACGCAGGCTTTGAGGTTATGGACCACATCGCTGTGACATACGAGGCAGATGAGAAGCTTTCAAATGTATTTGAAAAGTTTGGTGATGAAATCAAGACCGAGGTTCTTGCCGTATCAATTAAATCAGGCGAACTTAAGGGCTATGAAAAGGATTGGAAGATTAATGGTGAGGCTGTTAAGCTTGCAGTTGAAAAACAATAATCTCTGCACGAGAGGGAGCATTAATTTGCTCCCTTTTAGTGCCATAAGGAGGAATAAAATGAGAGATAATACGTTTAGCAAAAAGGTGTTTATTAAGACTGTATCAGACAATTTAAAAAATAAATATCGTAAGACTATAGATGATGCCACACAGCAGGAACTTTATCAGGCTGTATCAGAGGCCGTAAAGGATGTCATCATGGATGAGTGGATTGCCACACAGAGAGTGATGGACAAGGACGATCCAAAGGTTGTTTACTATATGTCCATGGAGTTTTTGATGGGAAGAGCTCTCGGCAACAACCTTATAAACCTCTCAGCATACAAGGAGGTCAAGGAGGCTCTCAATGAGATTGGTGTGGATATCAATGCTATTGAGGACCAGGAGCCTGATCCGGCACTTGGAAACGGTGGACTCGGAAGACTGGCAGCGTGCTTCATGGATTCACTTGCCACACTTGGATATCCTGCATACGGCTGTGGAATCAGATACAGATATGGTATGTTCAAGCAGCAGATTTCAGACGGCTTCCAGATTGAGGTGCCTGACAACTGGCTCAAGGACGGATATCCATTCGAGCTTCGTCGTCCGGAGTACTGCTATGAGGTCAAGTTTGGAGGATATGTGCAGGAGAGCACAGATGAAAACGGAGAGCTTCATTTCGAGCAGAAGGACTATCAGTCGGTGCTTGCAGTGCCTTATGATATGCCTATAGTCGGTTATGACAACAATGTGGTCAATTCTCTCATGATATGGGATGCAGAGCCAAAAAACGGCTTCTCGCTCGAGTCCTTTGACCAGGGTGACTACGACAAGGCAGTGGAGCAGGAAAATCTTGCAAGAAACCTTGTTGAGGTGCTCTATCCAAACGATAACCATGTAAAGGGCAAGGAGCTTCGCTTAAAGCAGCAGTATTTCTTTGTATCAGCAAGCATCCAGCGTGCGCTTGCAAGGTTTAAAAAGCATCACAGCGATTTAAAAGATCTTCCGAATAAGGTCGTTTTCCAGATGAACGATACTCACCCTACAGTTGCAGTCGCAGAGCTTATGAGAATCCTTGTGGACGAGGAGCATCTGTCATGGGATGATGCATGGGATATCACTACAAGATGTGTAGCCTACACTAACCATACAATAATGGCTGAGGCGCTTGAGAAGTGGCCAATTGAGATATTCCAGAGACTGCTTCCTCGTGTATACCAGATTGTTGACGAGATAAACAGAAGATTTGTGATGCAGATTAATGAGAGATATCCTGGCAATGAGGACAAGGTAAGAAAGATGGCTATCCTCTATGACGGACAGGTCAAGATGGCAAATATGGCTATCGTTGCAGGCTATTCTGTAAACGGTGTTGCAAAGCTTCACACAGAGATACTTAAGAATCAGGAGCTTCATGATTTCTATGAGATGTTCCCTGAGAAGTTCAATAACAAGACAAACGGAATCACACAGCGTAGATTCTTAGCACATGCAAATCCACTCCTTGCAGACTGGGCAACAAAAAAGGTAGGAGCCGGCTGGATTACAGATCTTACAATGCTTTCAAAGCTCAAGGCTTATGCGGACAGCCCTGTTGCACAGCAGGAGTTTGCTGAGATTAAGAGAGCAAACAAGGTGCGTTTAGCAAAGTATATCAAGGAGCACAATGGTATTGATGTAAATCCGGATTCTATCTTTGATGTGCAGGTTAAGAGACTTCACGAGTACAAGAGACAGCTCATGAACATCCTTCATGTGATGTATCTGTACAACAAGATTAAGGAAAATCCGTCTATGGATTTCTATCCTAGAACATTCATTTTTGGAGCAAAGGCAGCAGCAGGCTACAGAAATGCAAAGAAAACAATAAAGCTCATCAACAGCGTGGCTGATGTGATAAATAACGATGCTTCTATTGACGGCAAGCTCAAGGTAGTATTTATCGAGGATTACAAGGTATCCAATGCCGAGATTATTTTTGCGGCAGCAGATGTCAGCGAGCAGATTTCCACAGCAAGCAAGGAGGCATCCGGAACAGGAAACATGAAGTTTATGCTCAATGGAGCGCTCACTATCGGAACTATGGATGGTGCCAATGTCAAGATGTTCGATGAGGTAGGGGCTGACAATATGTTTATCTTTGGAATGAGCTCTGATGAGGTCATCTCACACGAGAACAGACATGACTACAATCCAGTTGATGTATATAATAACGATGCCGAGCTAAGAAAGGTAGTAAACCAGCTCGTAGACGGCACATATTCACCAAATGACCATGAGCTTTTCAGGGAGCTTTACAACTCACTGCTCAATCCGCAGCAGGGACAGGTGGCTGACCGCTACTTTATCCTCGCAGACTTCCGCTCATATGCAAATGCACAGCAGAAGATTAATGATTATTACAAGAACAAGAGCGCATGGAGAAAGAGTGCACTGCTCAATATCGCACATGTAGGAAAGTTCTCTTCAGACAGAACAATCCAGGAATATGTGGACGATATCTGGCATCTTGACAGAATTACCGTAAATATGGCAGGAGTATAGGATTTTGGAAAAAGTTATCGCAAAGTCTGGTATCAGTGGAAGCACGCTTAAGCTTATAGCCATTTTTACCATGCTCATAGACCATATTGCGGCAACGGTTATTCTTCAGATGATAAATAACGGGATAGGTGGACAAACGCTTATTGATATCTACTGGGTCATGCGTTCTATAGGGCGCATGGCCTTTCCTGTTTTCTGCTTCCTGCTTGTGGAGGGCTTCAAATATACACACAGCAGGGAAAAATATGCTGCGAGGATGTTTATATTCGCGCTTATCTCTGAGATACCGTTTGACCTTGCAATAAACAATACAGTGCTCGAATTTAAGAGCAACAATGTGTTTTTTACACTGCTTTTAGGCTTGCTTGCCATCACAGTGCTTGATTGGCTTAAGTCGGTCGATAAAATAGAAAAGGCATCCTCTGCAGTCAAGTGGTTTTTTGTCACACTGATCAGGTGTATAGTAATGGTATCAGTAGTGCTTGTTATGATGATTATTGCAGAGTTTGTGCTTTGCTGTGATTATGGTGCGGCGGGTGTAGGGTGCATTGTCATGATGTACCTGCTTTCTTCAAACCGGGATGTTGCATTTGCCGTGGCAGTCATACTGCTTGGACTTTTCTCAGGTACCATAGAGTTTTTTGCACTGTTTATGCTTATACCGCTTCGCTATTACAATGGAAAAAGAGGCATTTCACTAAAATATGTCTTTTACGCCTTTTACCCGGTGCATCTTTTTGTACTGTATCTGATATGCAGGCTTGCTATGGCTGCTGTTCACACCTAACAGAGTGACAGACAACGATTAAAATGGGGGAATAGATGAAAAAGCTTTTAAAAATCATACCGGCACTTGTGTTTGCTGCCTGTTGCTTTATGTTCGCTGCAAAATGCTTAAAGGCAGGAGGGTTTACAGGTGCTATAGCTGATTTTCCTACAGCTATACACAGGGCAGTAAAGGGGCAAATGCAGACCACAACAGACTATTTAAACGGCGAACAGACAGAGTACGATGAGTCAGTATTTACAGGGGAATATCACTACTACTACGAGAAGCTGTCAGATGATGACAAGCTTATTTACAGGCAGATTTATGCGATGATGCAAAAGCGCATGGATGGAATTTCGTTAAATACTACAGACACTGACAACGTAAGCCGTATACAGCAGTTTGTGCTGCTGGACAATCCACAGTTTTTCTACATAGAAAAGAGTCAGTATACTGTGAGAAACAGCATCATTTTTTCGCCTGTATACAATATGTCTGAGTCTGATATCGACAACGCAATAAGTACGATTTCAGGCTATGTGTCAGCCTGTATGGCAGGTATCGATGAAGGTGCATCGGATTATGACAAGGCTGTGCATTTCTATGAATATGTGATAGAGCATGCCGAGTATGAGGAAAATTCTCCTCACAACCAGGATATGTACTCAGCAGTGCTTGGAAGGACGGTCTGTCAGGGCTATGCGATGATGTTTAAGTATCTGTGTGACCGGGCCGGTATCAGCTCACTTATTGTGACAGGCACCACATCTGATGCAAACCACGCCTGGAATATGGTATATCTGGACGGTGCGTGGTGTGCAGTGGACTGTACCTACGGTGATGGTGATTATCTGGGAAAGGGCATATCATACAGCTGGTTCGGAGTGCCGCTTGATGTGGTAAAGCTTACACGTACATTGGACAATGAGGATATGCTGCCGCAGGAAGCGAATGTGGGTGATGACTATTATTACAGGAATGGGCTGTATTTTACATCCTACGACCTTAAAACATTACAGGGCATGACAACGTCATATAACTATATCACGTTCAAGTTTTCGGACAGAGAAACCTATGATACTGCATGTCACAGTCTTTTTGAGAAGGGTGACTACAAATATCTCATACCGACGGCAAGAGGCGGCACTATCACATATATGCAGGAGCCCAATTCGCTTGCGGTGTTTATACACATAGAGCTGGGAAGCTGATAAACTTGTCTCCTTTTATTTTGAGGAGATAGCCGCACACCCCATGAAGGGCGGGGGCGATACAAAAATAAAGAAAGAGGAATCCAAATGTCATTTTGTCATCTTCACACCCATACCGAGTACAGCCTGCTCGATGGGTCAAACAAGATAAAAGAATATGTAAAGCGCGTCAAGGAGCTTGGCATGAACTCTGCCGCAATCACAGACCATGGCAATATGTACGGTGTGGTGGAGTTTTACAAGACGGCAAAGGCAAATGATATCAATCCGGTCATAGGCTGCGAGGTATATGTGGCACCAAATTCGCGCTTTGACAGGGAGACAAGCCACGGTGATGACAGGTATTATCATCTGATTCTGCTAGCTGAAAATAATACAGGCTATGCTAATCTCATGAAGATAGTGTCAATAGGGTTCACAGAGGGCTATTATTACAGGCCGAGAGTGGATTTTGAGACGCTTGAGAGATATCACGAGGGGCTTATATGCCTGTCTGCCTGTCTGGCAGGAGAAATCCCCAGATACATCGTAAGAGGCTTTTATGACGAGGCGAAGGAGATTGCAAGGAAGTATCAGGACTGCTTTGGAAAAGACAACTTCTTCCTTGAGCTGCAGGACCATGGCATTGATGACCAGAAGCTTGTGAATCAGCAGCTTCTTAGGATGAGCAAGGAGCTTGAAATAGGGTTAGTGTGTACTAATGATGTGCACTACACCTACGAGTCCGATGCGGAGGCACATGATGTGCTTTTGTGCATCCAGACCGGGAAAAAGGTGTCTGACGAGGACAGGATGCGCTATGATGGCGGACAGTTTTTCGTAAAGAGCGAAGAGCAGATGAGAGCGCTTTTCCCATATGCCACAGAGGCTATTGAGAATACACAGAAAATTGCCGACAGATGCAATGTGACGCTTGAGTTTGGCAATTACAAGATTCCAAAGTATGAGGTGCCAGAGGGCTATGATAGTGCCGAAGCCTTCCTTACAGAGCTTTGCGAGAAGG
>ULLQ01010572.1_pt1 | contig 21806 bp, 10 predicted proteins | sample 1951461 | NCBI WGS metagenome assembly ULLQ01 (sample SAMEA4835531, study PRJEB28245) | human gut metagenome | biome: gut microbiome; material: fecal sample | place: Denmark | collected 2008 | reverse complement strand
CCAAGTGGTAAGGCCCCGGTCTGCAACACCGTCATCGCCGGTTCAAATCCGGCTGTCACCTCTCTCAAAAGGACTACATCAGTTTATGATGTGGTCTTTCTTTTATATAATTTGTAAATAAAATATATTGTGAATTTTATTTAATATACGTAATATGTGTTGCAAAGATTTCATTATTTTTAAATTTTCTACATTACTTTTCAGGATGCTACACTAAATTAATAAAGAGAAATATAAGTCTGATAAACAGAATTATATTTCTCTTTTTTAACAACTCTTATCCTTTTTTGAATAGTTGTAGTAGTATTATTATTCCTCTTCAGGATATTTCATACCCCATTCGGTTCTTATATCAGACATGATTTTCATAACATCATATGTATACTGACTGTGAATGAGGTTTTCTATTTCATCGGATGATGCAGAGTTTATGGCTTTTTCCATATCACATACTTCGTAATAAAGTGCATCTGATGTATCACCTGCATCAATTACTTCTTTATGACCATTCTCTGTGTATGTAATAGTTGCCTGCATTCCTCTTGGATACTCAAAGATTTCTACATATGCTTTGTCAAAAGATAGTGTAGCGCGTTTTGGCTGCTTGGAATGTAGAGATAATGTGACTGTTGCCATCTCGGCAGCATCATTCATAAGCAGAATGCCTGCCTGTTCATCAACACCGGTCGGAGCATATCTAACCTGTGACAATACATGCGACGGTGTTTCCTTGAAGAACCAGCGAATGAGAGAAAGTGAGTAAACACCAATATCAAGCAGTGCTCCTCCTGCAAGCTTACGGCTGAAAAACCTATTTGTCATATTGTAATCTTTGTAGCTTCCAAAATTGACCTGAATTAAATTGAGTCTGCCGAGTTGTCCACTTGAAATTATTTTATTTAACTTTTTATAAACAGGCATATGATATATAGTCATGGCTTCAGCAAGAATTACGTTATTTGCTTTGGCCAATGAGATTGCCTCATCGAGCTCTGTAATATTTAATGTGATAGATTTCTCACAGAGTACATGCTTTCCATTAGAAAGGGCTTTTCTTAAATAATTAATGTGAGTATTGTGTGGAGTGGAGATGTAAATGATATCCACATCAGGATCATAAAAGACGTCATCAATGTTGTCATATACCTTTGAAATGCCATATTTTTGTGCAAAAGCTTGAGCCTTTTCATGAGTCCTGTTGGCAACTGAATAAAGAGTACGCCCTTCCTTTGAGAGAGCCTGCGCGAGCTCATTAGCTATTACGCCGCAGCCGAGTGTGGCCCAATTAAGCTGTTTCATATGAATTCCTCCTTTTTTAATAAGGTACTGTAGCTGTGAAGATATATAAATTATTACAAATTCAGCTAAATTACAAAATATCAACTTAAATCATAAAATATAATTAAATCAAAAATATTCAAATCATAAAATATGCACCGAGATCACAATATATGTACCTTAATGAAGATATTCTAGCATGATGATTTATGAATTACAATATATTTAGAAACGAAACAGTCAAAATCAGTCAAAGATAGATTGATGCAATATCTAAATTAGTCAATTTGAACTATTAATATTAATTATAAATTAGTAATAGAAAAGATACTAAAAATAGTAATTAGACAAGTATTAATGATATATATAGTATATTCTGCACAAAAATGAATACTGCATTTGCATATATTGCACAATTTTAAAACTTGCTTTATATATTTTTAACAATTTTTAGTGTGATTATTTGTGAATATAAATGACTGATTATGATTGACAATGACGGATTATGAAAATATAATTATACTACAAGTTAAATGAATGTTGAAATGTTTAATACAGTAATTTGAAAATGAGCATTAAATAAATGGCTTATAAAATAAGTCTTTTAATAGTTTGATAAACAGGGGGGATTAGATGCTGGCGGAAGATAGATGCAAAAAAATACTCGATATATTAGATTCGATGGGAAGTGTGACTGTTCAGCAGCTTATGGATGAGCTTGATACATCCGAGTCAACAATCAGGCGTGATCTGGTTGCAATGGACAAGAAGGGGTATCTCACCAAGGTACATGGTGGTGCGATTGCAAATAATACGAATATCCATACTCAGGATGAGAAGGTTATCAACAGGCTTAAGCAGAATCGCAGCGAAAAGGAACAGATTGCCAGATATGCGGCATCACTTATTGTGGATAATGATTTTATTTATATAGATGCCGGTACTACAACGGCAGTCATGATTGATTATATTACTGCAAAGAATGTGGTTTTTGTTACAAACTCTCTGACTAATGCCAAGAGAATTTCCGATAGGGGATATACAGTATATATTCTGGGTGGCGAGTTCAAGTCTACTACTGAGGCTATTGTCGGAGATGAGGCCGTTGTGACGCTCGATAAATACAATTTTACGAAGGGCTTCTGGGGAACCAACGGAATTACTGTGAAGAATGGATTTACGACTCCGGAGATAAAGGAGGCCATGATTAAAAAGAAATCCATGGAGAATAGCAAGGAGAAATACATTCTTGCGGATGACAGTAAGTTTTCACAGGTATCAAGTATCAAGTTTGCTGATTTTGAGGATGCTGTAATTATTACAAATGCACTAAGCAATGACAACTATAAGAAATACAAAAATATTAAGGAGGTCTAACATGATTTATACGGTTACTTTTAATCCATCACTAGATTATATAGTTGATGTAACAGATTTTAAGACAGGAGTGGTCAATAGAACGACTGGAGAGAAGATTTTTGCAGGTGGTAAGGGCATCAATGTTTCCATGGTTCTTAAGAATCTTGGAATGAGCAATACTTCACTTGGTTTTACAGCGGGTTTTACAGGAAATGAAATTAAAAGACTTCTAGGAAAAAAAGGCGTTAATACTGATTTTATAGAGGTGGAGGATGGTATTTCACGTATTAACGTGAAGCTTCGCTCAAATGAGGAATCCGAGATTAATGGTCAGGGACCGGTAATCACTGAGGACAACATTAAAAAACTTTATGAGAAGCTTGACTGCTTAAAGGAGTCTGATGTGCTTGTGCTCGCAGGAAGTATTCCTGATGTGATGCCTTCATCAATGTATATGGATATCATGAAGCATCTTGAGGGCTGCGGAATAAATATCGTGGTTGATGCGACGAGAAATCTGCTCACAAATGTGCTTGCGTATAAGCCATTCCTCATAAAGCCAAACAATCATGAGCTCGGTGAGATATTCGGGGTTGAGATTACAGACAAGGACGATGTGATAAAGTATGCAAAGAAGCTTCAGGAGCAGGGCGCAAGAAACGTGCTTGTTTCTATGGCAGGTGACGGAGCAGTGCTTGTGACTGAGAACGGACAGGAGTTTAAGGCTAAGGCTCCTAAGGGAAAGCTCAAAAACTCTGTTGGTGCAGGTGATTCGATGGTAGCCGGATTTGTTTACGGATACCTTAAATCAAATGATTATAAGCAGGCATTTATTTATGGTGTATGTACAGGAAGTGCAAGCGCATTTTCTGAGGAGCTTGCTACAAAGCCTGAGGTTGAGGCACTTATAGAAAAATGGGAGAATGCTTCCAATTAAACAAACGGTATCAAAAGGTTGATATAAATAATTAATATATTATATTAGGAGGAATGATATATGACAATCAGGGATTTATTGGCAGCTGAGAGTATCAATTTAAATGGTACGCCTGCCGGAAAAACCGAAGCATTGAATCAGTGTATTGATTTGATGGCAAAAAGTGGCAAAATAGCCGATGTGGAGAAGTATCGCAAGGGTGTTTTTGCAAGAGAGGAGGAAGGCACAACAGGAATTGGAATGGGTATAGCAATTCCTCATTGTAAGTCTGATGCTGTTACTAAAGCAGGTCTTGCGGCAATGGTTGTAAAGGATGGGGTTGACTTTGAATCACTCGATGGTACACCTGCAAAGATTATTTTCCTTATCGCTGCACCAAACACAGAGGATAATGTGCATCTTCAGGTGCTTAGCAAGCTCTCTGTTATGCTGATGGACGAGCAGTTTACAAATTCTCTTATCAATGCCGGTTCAGTTGATGAGTTTTTAAATATCATCGATAGCGCTGAAAAAGCAAAGGATGAGAAAGAGGCTGCCAAAGAGGCAAAGGAAAAAGAGCCTGTTGAGGTGAAGAAGGACGATGTATTTATCGTTGCAGTTACAGCCTGTCCTACAGGAATTGCCCATACTTATATGGCTGCTGAGGCTATCGAGAAAAAAGCCAAGGAGCTTGGATATCAGGTAAAGGTTGAGACAAGAGGCTCAGGCGGAGCCAAAAATGTGCTCACAGATGATGAAATCGCAAAGGCTGCAGGTGTTATAGTTGCCTGTGATACAAATGTACCTACAGACCGCTTTGACGGAAAGAAGGTTATTGAGTGTCAGGTTTCTGACGGAATCAATAAGGCAGAAGAGCTCATAAAGAGAATTGCTGCCGGTGATGCTCCTGTATTTAAGGCATCAGGTAAAAAGGAGGCTTCACATTCATCAGTTGGTGGAAAAGAGAGCATTGGACATCAGATTTACAAGCATCTGATGAATGGTGTTTCACATATGCTTCCATTCGTAGTTGGTGGTGGTATTCTTATCGCAATCGCATTCCTTATCGATGGATTCAGTGTTGACCTTAATTCACTGCCGGCTGACCAGAGAGCAAATTTTGGTACTATTACACAGGCCGCAGCAATGTTTAAGGGAATTGGTGGAACAGCATTTGGATTTATGCTTCCAATTCTTGCAGGCTTTATCGCTATGAGTATTGCTGACCGTCCGGGTCTTGCAGTTGGTTTTGTAGGCGGTTCAATCGCAGCAAACGGTACATCAGGCTTCCTTGGAGCACTTGTAGCAGGTTTCGTTGCAGGATATATTGTGCTTCTCTTAAAGAAGGTATTTTCTAAACTTCCGGAGAGTCTTGATGGTATGAAGCCGGTTCTGCTTTATCCGCTGCTTGGTATATTCCTGGTAGGCGTTATAATGCAGTTTGTAGTTGAGCCTCCAATCGGAGCTTTAAATACAGCTATCAACAATGGTCTTAATGGACTTAACGGTGCAAGCGCAGTAGTGCTCGGAGTACTTCTCGGAGGAATGATGTCAGTAGATATGGGTGGCCCTGTAAACAAAGCCGCTTATGTATTTGGTACAGCTTCAATCGCTGCCGGAAACTACAATATTATGGCAGCAGTTATGATTGGCGGTATGGTTCCACCAATCGCAATCGCTCTTGCAACAATCTTCTTCAAGAACAAGTTCACAGCAGAGGAGAGAAAGGCAGGACCTACAAACTTTATCATGGGATTATCATTTATCACAGAGGGTGCAATCCCATTCGCAGCATCTGATCCGCTTCATGTCCTTCCGGCATGTGTAGTCGGTTCAGCAGTGGCAGGTGGACTTTCAATGGCATTTGGATGTACACTCATGGCACCTCACGGAGGAATCTTCGTAGTTCCTACAATCGGAAATCCGTTAATGTATCTTGTTGCATTAGTAATCGGATCTTTCATTGCATGTGGATTACTCGGATTACTCAAAAAGAAAGTAAGTGAATAAGCAATCCTCAATTATCATTTAATCCAACCTATAAACTAATCAACAAAGGCACTGCTTCGGCGGTGCCTTTGTTGTTATGTTGTGATATAAAAATTAAAAGTATAAACATTCTCTGAAATAACAGCCTCATGCCTTGACGAGTGAATTTTCCAAGCTTAAAGTAGTATTAGGATGAAATAGTAAGTCAAAAAAATCAATTATTTATGAGACTTAAATAAAAAAACAGTGAGGCATAAAATGGGCAAGGTTATAGGTATAGATTTAGGAACAACAAACAGCTGTGTGGCAGTATTGGAGAACAATCAGCCGGTAGTCATAACTAACAGCGAGGGTCAGAGAACAACTCCGTCTGTAGTGGCTTTTACAAAGAATGGAGAGCGACTGGTTGGCGAGGCTGCAAAGAGGCAGGCAGCAGTCAATGTGGACAGGACATTTTTCTCAATAAAGAGACAGATGGGAAGCGATTTCAGGGCAAAGGTGGACGGAAAGCTGTATTCAGCTCCTGAGATTTCTTCTATGATTCTCAGAAAGCTGAAAAAGGATGCAGAGGACTATATTGGAGAGGCAGTGACAGACGCTGTAATCACAGTTCCTGCATATTTTTCGGATGCGCAGAGGCAGGCAACTAAGGATGCAGGAAGGATTGCGGGGCTTAATGTGCTTCGAATCATAAATGAGCCAACCTCTGCGGCACTCGCATACGGACTGGACCACGGACAGCAGCAGAAAATTCTTGTCTACGACCTCGGAGGAGGAACCTTCGATGTGTCTGTTATCGAAATAGGGGACAATCTGATAGAGGTGCTTGCCACAGCCGGTGATAATCATCTGGGTGGAGATGATTTTGATGAGAGAATCACGAATTATCTTGTCACAGAGTTTTACAGACAGCAGAATGTGGATCTGAGAAAGGATAATACTGCTATGCAGCGTGTCAGGGAGGAGGCTGAGAAGGCAAAAAAGGTGCTTTCATCTTCATCCTCAACCACTATAAACCTGCCATTTATCACTACTGTAAAGGGACAGCCGGTCCACATGGAGATGAACCTCACAAGGGCTGAGTTTAATGAGATAACAAAGGATCTGGTGGAGAGAACGGCCATTCCTGTAAATCAGGCACTTTCAGATGCGGGAATTTCCGCAGCAGAGCTTGGAATGGTGCTGTTGGTAGGAGGCTCGACACGTGTGCCGGCTGTTGTTGAGGAGGTCAGAAGAATTACAGGAAAAGAGCCTTCACACAACCTGAATCCTGACGAGTGCGTGGCACTCGGTGCAGCAGTACAGGGTGGCAAGCTCGGTGGAGCAATTGTCGCAGGCAGCAGTGCGGCAGAGATTATACTGATGGATGTCACACCGCTTTCACTCGGAATTGAGACAGTTGGTGGTGTCTCAACCAAAATAATTGACAGAAATACGACTATTCCTACGAGATACAGCCAGATTTTTACAACTGCAGGAAGCTTCCAGACCTCTGTGGATATAAAGGTACTGCAGGGTGAGAGGCAGTTTGCAAGGGACAATAAGCTGATTGGAAACTTCAGGCTAAAGGGCATCAAGCCGGCTCCGGCAGGTGTGCCGCAGATAGAGGTGACGTTTGATATAGATGCAAACGGCATTGTGCAGGTTTCTGCAAAGGACCTGGGCACAGGAAAGCATCAGGAGATTACGATTACCGCAAGCTCAAATTTGTCTGATTCTGAGATTGAGCAGGCAATCCGCGAGGCACAGGAGTATGAGGCAACAGACGGACAGAGAAAGGCTTATATTGATGCAAGAAGTGAGGCTGATACGCTTGTGCGACAGGTGGAAAATGTCATGGCCGACAAGGAAAAAAGAAAGGCTATGGACAGCGCACAGAAAAAGAGTGTGAAATCGTCACTTTCATATGTGAAGAAGCTTATTTCAAGGACAAAGCCCGGAAATGTGAGCGAAGAGCAGGCTGCCGAGATAAAGCATGCGGCAGATGAACTGAGAAATGCGGCAGCGGGATTGATTTAATTATAGTAACTATTATTATTCATTTGGCTATTTACGAGAAGCGGATTTTCATATAAAATATGGGTAAGTGGTGAGTATTCATAACCACCCTGAATAGTTATAATGTTAATTTAAATCCGAGGAAATAGAAAATGAATGCGAACGATAAAACAGAAAAGGTACTAAGAGAAATTCATATCATGCTCTCAAAGGCGGAGCCGTATAAGCCGGAGCCGAGCAGGGTGATCATAAACAAGCAGCAAATGATAGATTTACTTGCTGAGCTGAATAAGTGTATATATGCAATGCAGGATGAGTATGAGCTTACTGAGCAGAGTCGCAATCACGCAGAGAGAGAGTTCAGAAAGAAGGGGGATCAGATAGTCTGGGATGCAAGCAGAAAGGCTGAGGATGTGTATGCAGCATCGGTTATCTATACGGATGAGGCGCTTTCAAGAGTGCGTGATATCATCAATGATACCAACGAGTCACTTGAAAAGCTGTGCAAGGATATGAAGGATAAGATTGCAGAGCAGGAGAAGATAGTTAAAACTAACCAGTATGAGCTCAAGGGACAGCTTCAGGATTTGTCCGATACGGAGAAGTATCTTAAGATTATCGATGACAGAAATAAGGAGATAGAACGTCAGAAAAATGCAGGTAAGCCTGCAGAGGAGCGTACTATTGACAATGAAGAGAAGTCTATCTATGCAAACAGACAGACTGAAATCAAGGTAAATATGGATTATATCAGAAAACTGGGACTTGCTGAGGGCGAGGACCTGGGAGATGGTGTAGTGGGTGAAGTGAAGCTTGCAGACGATACACCTGATGCCGGCTCAAATCATAGCAATGATAAGGATGAAGCCAAGGCTGCCGGCTCAAAATCGTCTGTTGATGAGGATTATAAGGCAATAAGCAGAAAAGCCGGCAATCCACCTGTTATCAACACAAAGGAAGGGAAGGAGCTCACAGACGGTATCCACAGAATGTGGCAGAGCATCACCGGAAATAAAGGAAAATGAAACACACCTATGTAATATAAAGCAGCAGTTCAAAACAGAACGGCTGCTTTTTGGCTTATATTTAAAGTGGGTAATATTAAGCAGATTTTAAGAAAAACAAAGTGGATAATCTGATAAAATATAGCTGACTAACGGCAGGAGAAGGTTTCTGTTCAAAATTCATAGAAGGAGGATAATATGACAATATTAGTTTGTGATGACGACAAGGAAATAGTTGAGGCAATTGAGATTTACCTGATGCAGGAGGGTTACGACGTGGAGAAGGCTTACGACGGCATACAGGCGGTTGAAATTATGAAGAATAAAAAAATAGACCTCATGATAATAGATGTCATGATGCCAAAGCTCGACGGAATAAGAGCCACTTTGCAGATACGAAAGGAAAGCAGGGTGCCGATAATCATTCTCTCGGCAAAGACAGAGGATGCTGACAAGATTTTAGGCCTCAATGTGGGTGCTGATGATTATGTTACAAAGCCTTTTAATCCGCTTGAGCTTGTGGCAAGGGTAAAGTCACAGCTTCGCAGATATACCACTCTGTCAAGCAATGATGCAGCCGGAGACAAGGTTTATGAAGCCGGAGGCCTTTTGGTAAATGATGATTTAAAAAAGGTGACTGTGGATGGTGAGGAGGTAAAGCTCACACCGATTGAGTACAATATCCTGCTTTTACTCCTTAAAAACAAGGGAAAGGTCTACTCAATAAACGAAATATATGAGAGCATATGGAACGAGGAGGCGATAGGCGCCGATAATACAGTTGCTGTGCACATCAGACATATCAGGGAAAAAATAGAGATAAATCCTAAAGAGCCGCGATATCTGAAGGTGGTCTGGGGAGTAGGCTATAAGATAGAGGACAACAAATGAAGCAGTATACGATAGGAAAAAAAGCAGCGGTCATAGTTTTACATCAGCTATGCATGATACTTATGGTGACAGGAGTGTTTGCCACAGGCTATGCATTCAGGCACGATGCGCATGAAAATATTGATATATATACACTAATATCGCTGGCGGGCCTGGTAGGCAGCTTTGTGAGCCTGGCATATATGGCAAACGTGGCAGGCAGAAAATCAGAGGATGATTACACAATATACTATTTACCGATTGACAAGGTATACTCTGATGTGATGCTAGTGATATTTACACTGCTCATGGTATTTATGGGAAAAGTGATTTCAGGCGTAAAAAACCAGCATTTTGACTATGCATCACTCATTATGACGGCCGGCACATTTACTTTTTTGTTTGATCTGGCTTTTATTATTTTATACCAGAGCATTGTAAGGAAGATAAAAGGCAATATACTTTACACACACAGCCTGATGTACAAGGGCTATGAGCTTTTGAAAAGAGTTATTGAGAAAAAGGATATCCACACACAAAAAAATAAAGAGATAATGCGCATACAGGAGGCACTTGAAGCTATCTCGGAAGGAGCGCTTGACACTACACTCAATGTCAATGAGTTTCATGGGCAGCAGAAAAAGGTGGCGGAGGCTGTCAACCATATACGCCAGGGTCTTATGAGCTCGGTAAATGAGAGTCTTAAAAATGAAAAACTAAAGGCAGACCTAATAACAAACGTATCACATGATATAAAGACACCTCTGACTTCAATAGTCAACTATGTTGACCTGCTTAAGAGGGAAAATCTGGAAAATGAAAATGCCAAATACTATATACATGTGCTGGAGGAAAAGTCACAGCGCTTAAAGCAGCTTACAGAGGATTTGGTAGAGACATCAAAGATTACCTCGGGAAATGTGAAGCTCAATATGCAAAAGCTTGATCTGGTTGAGCTTTTATACCAGACCGGAGGTGAATTCAATGAGCGATTTGAGTCGAGAAATCTGACAATAGTTACAAAAATTCCATCAGAACAGATATTTATCTATGCGGATGGGCGTCAGCTTTACCGCTCTATTGAAAATCTGTATACTAATGCCGCAAAATATGCACTGGAAAATACAAGAGTGTATGTAGAACTTGAAAAGGCAGATAAAAAGGCAGTTTTTACAATAAAGAATGTGTCTAAGAACGAGCTTGACATAGTAAGCAACGGAAATGTAGACCTGACAGAGCGTTTTGTGAGGGGAGAGAGGTCGAGAACCACTGAAGGAAGTGGACTTGGACTTTCGATTGCAAAGAATCTGACCCATTTGATGGGAGGAAAATTCGAAATTAAGGTAGATGGTGATTTATTTATTGCCACAATTACCTATAATATTATATAATAGTAAATAAAAGAATTTTGAAATACACATACGGAGGTAGAATAAGTGAAATTATATGAAAACGGTGCTTACCTTTTAAACGGTAAGGAAGTAATAATTGATGGACCAAAAGCTCAGGCAGCTGTCAAAAGCAAGACCGGCATGGACATCGACAAACAGACAGCTAAGCAGGCGACAATTGCTTACGGTATTTTAAAGGAGCACAATACATCCGGCAATATGGACAAGCTTCAGATTAAGTTTGATAAGCTTACATCGCATGATATCACATTTGTAGGTATCATTCAGACAGCAAGAGCTTCAGGACTTGAGAAATTCCCTATCCCGTATGTACTTACAAACTGTCACAACAGCCTTTGTGCAGTTGGTGGAACAATCAATGAGGATGACCACATGTTTGGTCTCACATGTGCAAAGAAGTACGGCGGAATCTATGTACCACCTCATCAGGCAGTTATCCATCAGTTTGCACGAGAGATGCTTGCCGGCGGCGGAAAAATGATACTTGGTTCTGATTCACATACACGCTATGGTGCACTTGGTACTATGGCAGTCGGCGAGGGTGGACCTGAGCTTGTTAAGCAGCTTCTCGAACAGACATATGATATTGATATGCCTGAGGTAGTAGGTATTTACCTGACAGGAGAGCCAATCAAGGGCGTTGGACCACAGGATGTCGCACTTGCAATTATCGGAGAGGTATTCGGAAATGGCTTCGTAAAGAACAAAGTTATGGAGTTTGTAGGACCGGGTGTGTCTAATCTGAGCGTTGACTTCCGTATAGGTGTCGATGTTATGACAACAGAGACTACATGTCTTTCTTCTATCTGGAGAACAGATGACCAGGTTAAGGAATTCTTTGAGATTCACGGTAGGGCTGAGGACCACAAGGAGCTTAATCCGGGTGAGGTGGCTTACTACGACAGATTTATTGAGATTGATTTAAGCCAGATCCGCCCAATGATAGCTATGCCATTCCACCCAAGCAATACCTATACTATCGATGAGCTCAATGCAAACCTCATGGATATTCTCGATGACTGTGAGAAGAGAGCTGAGGTAAGCTTTGACGGTAAGGTGAAGCTTGATTTAAAGAGTAAGGTAAGAGACGGAAAACTGTATGTAGACCAGGGAATCATCGCAGGCTGTGCAGGCGGTGGATTTGAGAATATCTGCGATGCGGCTGACATATTAAACGGACATTCAATCGGAGCAGACGAGTTTACACTGAGTGTTTACCCGGCATCTACTCCAATATACATGGAGCTTGTGAAAAACGGAGCTGTAGCAAAGCTTCTTGAGACAGGTGCAATCGTAAAGACTGCTTTCTGCGGACCTTGCTTTGGTGCAGGAGATACACCTGCCAACAACGCATTCTCTATCCGTCATTCAACAAGAAACTTCCCTAACAGAGAGGGTTCTAAGGTACAGAACGGACAGATCAGCTCAGTGGCACTCATGGATGCACGTTCAATCGCTGCAACAGCAGCAAACAAGGGCTTCCTTACATCAGCAGCGGATATTGATGTCAACTTTACAAAGCCAAAATATTTCTTTGACAAGACTATATATGAGAACCGTGTATTTGACAGCCATGGAGTGGCAGATCCTTCAGTTGAAATCCAGTTCGGACCAAACATCAAGGACTGGCCGGCAATGAGCGCGCTTCCTGAGAATATGCTCCTTAAGGTGGTTTCAGAGATTCATGATCCTGTTACTACAACAGATGAGCTCATTCCTTCAGGAGAGACATCTTCATATCGTTCAAACCCTCTTGGACTTGCAGAGTTCGCACTTTCAAGAAAGGATCCTGAGTATGTAGGCAGAGCAAAGGAAATCCAGAAGGCCCAGAAGGCTATAGAGAGTGGTGAGTGCGCAGGAAAGGCTGTTCCTGAGGTTGCTGAAATCATGGGAGTAGTAAAGAAAAAATTCCCTGAGGCAAGCCATGAGAATATGGGCTTCGGAAGCACAATTTTTGCTGTTAAGCCGGGTGACGGCTCAGCAAGAGAGCAGGCTGCCAGCTGCCAGAAGGTACTCGGAGGCTGGGCAAATATCGCAAACGAGTATGCCACAAAGAGATACCGTTCAAACCTTATCAACTGGGGAATGCTTCCATTCATCATCGATGAGGGAGAGCTTCCGTTCCACAACCTCGACTATATCTTCCTTCCGGGAATCAAGAAGGAAATCGAGGATGCAAAGACGGAGTTTGAGGCATATGTTGTCAAGGATGGTGAATTAAAGCCATTTACACTGAAGATGGGTGAGCTCACAGATGATGAAAGAGAGATAATATTAAAGGGATGTCTCATCAACTATAATCGTAAATAAGGAGAGTTTAATCCGATGGAAGAAACCGGAAAAGCTGGTAAAAAATCAAACATTGAGATAAATGCAGATAAGGGTGCGAAGCAGAATTCGCACCCGGGGCGTGAGGAATGGCCACATCTGATCAGAATAGGTGTCATGGTATTTGTCACGTTTGCAGTCAGTATACTGTTTTTCTTTGCACTGTACAGATTTGAGGGCTTTGCAGGCATATGGAGCAAGCTGCTTGCGGCAGCAATGCCTATTATAATGGGACTTGTGCTTGCATACCTGATGAATCCTGTCATGCTGTGGCTGGAAAGATGCTTTAAAAAGCTTCTTTCCAAAAAGATGAAAAGCGAAAGCAAGCTGCGAAAGGTTTCAAGAGCTCTTGCAATCACAGGCTCGGTTATTATTCTGGTAGCGATTATTTCGCTCCTCATTGCGGCTATTGTGCCTTCTGTTATAGCAAGTATATCAGGACTTATGAAGACACTGCCAAATGATGTTGCGGCATTCATCAACATGATAAAGAACGGCAATTTCGGGGACAGCAAAATTGCTGAGCTCGCGAGCACAGGTTTACAGAATGCAACCGACTACATTGAGGATTATGCCACAGAAAAGCTGATTCCTGAGGCACAGAAGTATGTTGCACAGATTACAACCGGTGTGATTTCGGTAGTCAGAGGCTTATTTAATTTTATTATCGGAATAATCGTGATGGTCTATGTGATGAGTATTCAGGAGACTCTCGCAGGACAGAGCAAAAAGATAATATATGCTGTCTGCAAGCCAAAGACAGGCAATATCATCATTGAGACGATCAGAAAGACAAATGAGATTTTTGGAGGCTTCATAAGCGGTAAGATTATAGATTCACTGATTATAGGTGTGATTGCATATTTCGGATGTCTGATTTTAAGGATTCCATCATCGGTGCTCGTTGCAGTGATTATCGGCGTCACAAATGTGATTCCGGTATTCGGACCGTTTATCGGTGCAATTCCATCGTTACTCATAGTAGTAATTCAGAGTCCGTGGCATGCGCTTTATCTTCTGATATTTATTGTCGTGCTGCAGCAGGTGGATGGCAATATAATAGGGCCTAAGATACTTGGCTCATCTACCGGTCTTTCGACCTTCTGGGTTATGTTTGCCATACTAATCGGCGGAGGAATGTTTGGTTTTCTTGGAATGTTACTTGGTGTTCCAACCTTTGCTGTGATATACTATATTGTGAAAAGAGTTGTTAATTATGCTCTCAGGAAAAAGAAGCTTCCTGAGGACACAAGGGATTATACAAAGACAACAGGCGTAGATACCAAAAATAATAAGCTTAAATACGAGTAGGTGAAATAAGTGGATAAATACGAATACAATCTCAAGCTGGATCAGATAAAAGCCCTAAGCGCCGAGGAGGGCTATATGAGCGCAGCAGAGATTGCGGATAGCATAAATTGGAACAAAATTAAAAATGTAAATACACTCGTTAAAATCGGCGAAATCTACGAGAAGGCCGAAAGATACCAGGATGCAAGGGACATACTTTTAATGGCCTATGACCGTTCACCAATCGGCAGGATGATTATATACAGACTGGCTGAGGTCGCCATCAAGATGGGGGATTATGATGCTGCTACAGAGTATTATGATGAGTTTGTTGAGATAGCGCCTCATGATGATATGAAGTATGTATTAAGATATGCCATCAAAAAAGGGCAGGGAGCTTCATTTGATGAGCTTATCACTATTCTTGAAGAGTACAAGGATGAAGAATACACTGAGGAGTGGGCATATGAGCTTGCATATCTATACCACAAGGCCGGAAAAGCCGATAAGTGTATAGATGCCTGCGATGAGCTCATTCTGTGGTTCGGAGACGGACCATATGTGGAGCGTGCGCTGGAGCTTAAGATGCTTTATCAGCCACTTACCAAGGCTCAGGAGGAAAAGTACAGACGATTCAAGGCAGAGAAGGAAAAGCCGGCTAAGATAAATGATGAGGCTGAGGTCACTGAGATAGGTGCCATGGAGATGGTAAAGGGCGGAGAGATAGTGCATGATGACGTAACTATTCCGCAGATTACTGTAAATCAGGAGAAGTTCAATACTGTAAATTTACAGCAGGAGATTGCCAAGGGTATGCAGCAGATCATGGAGGCCAAGGGCAAGAATGAAGTTGCTGATACGATGGATACCATCAAAAAGATAGTTGAGGATATTCCTTATCTCAAGCTCGAAAAGGAGCAGGAAGAGTATGTACAGCAGCCGGAAGAGACAGAGCATATCGCTACAGATGAAGAGATAGATGGTTCACTTAAGTTGAATTTCAAGGAGCTTTTGGGTGAAGACGCTGACGGACAGATGTCTATGGTCATGAGTGAAAAGACTCAGCTTGAGCATCAGATTACAGGACAGATGTCTATACAGGATGTGCTTGAAGAATGGGAAAAGACCAGACATGCGGCTGAAATTGCCCTTAAAGAGGCTGAGCAGCAGAAGCTTGAGTCAGCTAAGGCAAGAGCACTTCAGGAGGCAGGAGACATCATGGAGAGACTAAATGATGTCATTCCAAAGCTGGATGCAGGTGTCACTCCGAAGGAACTTCTTGAGGAGGAGTATTTGAAGGTCCCGGTTGATATTATAGAGCAGAAAGCTGCCGTGAAGGAGCCTGAAGAAGAGCTGAAACCGGATATGCAGGAGCTTTATGCAGAGGAGACTGTGGATGAAGTACAGGAGCCGCAGGAAGCACCGGAAGATACTATAGACGAAGCACAGGAGCCGCAGGAAGCACCGGAAGAGGCTATAGAAGAAGCTATAGAAGAAGTGCAGGAGTCACGGGAAGTACCTGAAGAGGCTGCAGATGAAGCCAGGGAACCGGTTGGAGAGCCGGAGGATATAATTATGGCAGAGGAGTCTGAGAAAGACGAGATACTCATGCAGCCGACTACCATGATGCCTGAAATAACAGATGATATGTTAAATGTCGATGATGATACATCAGATGATGAGACTTCACAGGAGAAAGAAAACGTTTCTGAGAAGAGAGATTTTGATCATGTGACATCATTTATCGAGCAGGAAATAGCCAAGATGACAGCAAAAAATCCGGGACTGGAGAAGAAGCTGGATATGGCTAAGACAAGAAAAATGCCGGATATTTCATTGCCGGAGGATTTAGACAGCGAAGAAGATGACTCGAAATTGAAAGAAACAAAACATATAAAAGAGCTTACAAGCGAACAGAAAGCTATATTTTCATATTTCATACCGGTAAAGGGTATGGAGGATCAGATCTGCAAGGCATATAATGCAGTGCTTGATCATTTCAACAGGAAAGAAAACGCATCCACAGGCAACCTCATTATACAGGGAGAGCAGGGTTGCGGAAAGACAATGCTTGCTACAAGCTTTATAAAGGTATTACAAAAAGATGGTGAACAGCTTACAGGAAAGATGGGCAAGATTGATGCTGCCGCACTCAATAAAAAGGATGTGCAGCAGGTAGTCAGAAAGATAACAGGAGGCTGTCTCATCATAGAAAGAGCCGGTGATATCGACCGCAGCATAGCTGCCCAGCTATCATTTTTGATGGAGCATGATATTACAGGAACACTCTATATACTTGAGGATACATCAAAGGGTATAAAGAAGGCTCTCTCAATGGATGAGGGCTTTGCATCCAAGTTCACGGAAAAGATATCGGTTCCTATTTTTACAAATGATGAACTCGTATTGTTTGCCAAATCGTACTCTGCAGAGCTTGGGTACAAGATAGATGAGATGGCTATTCTGGCATTGCATAACAGAATCAGCAATATTGAGAGGATAGACCAGGCTACCACTCTGACAGAGGTCAAGGATATAATTGACGAGGCCATAGACAGGGAGGCTCACAGCGGACTTAAGAAGGCTATAAGTATTCTGACAGCCAGGCGATATACAGATGATGACCGAATTGTACTCAAAGAGGATCATTTCAGGGAAAAATAAATACTTATGGGGGGTATATATATGTGTAATTTTACAGCAATGGATTGTTACCTGTTTGGTCAGGCAACACACTATGATATCTACAAGAAGATGGGTGCTCACTTAGCTGAGCGTAAAGGAAAAAAAGGAGTGTGCTTTGACGTCTGGGCGCCACATGCGAGGGAAGTATACGTGTTTGGTGAGTTTAACGACTGGAATGAGACCAGTCATGAGATGAAGCGTGTAGAGCCGGAAACCATGGGAGTGTATGAGCTTTTTGTACCGGGAGCGCAAAAGGGTCAGATGTATAAGTTTATTATAGTCACTGAACAGGGGGATAAGCTGTACAAGGCGGATCCATACGCAAACTACGCAGAGCTTCGTCCGGGAACAGCGTCAATCATCACAGATATCGAGCATTTCACATGGACTGACAAAGAGTGGATGGATAAGAGAGCAGCAAAGTCAGATGCTGATGTATATTCTTCACCTATGGCTATATATGAGTGCCATCCGGGCTCATGGATGAGACATCCGGGCAGGGATGATGAGGGCTTTTATACATACAGGGAGCTTGCAAAATCACTCATATCCTATGTGAAAACTATGGGATATACACATATTGAGCTTATGGGTATTTCAGAGTATCCGTTTGATGGCTCATGGGGATATCAGGTGACAGGCTACTATGCACCTACATCGAGGTATGGAGAGCCTGAGGATTTTGCATACTTTGTTGATCAGTGCCATAAAAATAATATCGGAGTAATCCTCGACTGGGTACCTGCACATTTCCCAAAGGATGCGCATGGACTTGCCAATTTCGATGGAACAGCCACATATGAGTATGCAGACCCAAGAAAGGGAGAGCATCCCGACTGGGGCACAAAGATATTTGACTACGGTAAGAATGAAGTAAAGAACTTCCTTATCGGAAGTGCACTTATGTGGATAGAAAATTACCACGTAGACGGACTCCGTGTGGATGCAGTTGCGTCAATGCTTTATCTTGACTATGGAAAGAACGACGGACAGTGGGTGCCAAACAAGTTTGGAGGAAATAAGAACCTCGAGGCAGTAGAGTTTTTCAAGCATATCAATACACTCATACTTGGAAGAAATCACGGAACTGTAATGATAGCCGAAGAGTCTACCGCATGGCCAAAGGTAACAGGCAAGGTAGAGGAAGACGGACTGAACTTCAGCTACAAATGGAACATGGGATGGATGCATGACTTCCTTGATTATATGAAGCTGGATCCATATTTCCGTAAAAATAACCACAACAAGATGACATTTGCGATGAGCTATAATGAGAGTGAGAAATATATTCTGGTACTGTCACATGATGAGGTGGTACATCTGAAGTGTTCTATGCTCAACAAAATGCCGGGCTTAGAAGGGGATAAATTCAAGAACCTCATGGCAGGATATGCATTTATGATGGGACACTGTGGAAAGAAGCTTCTTTTCATGGGACAGGAGTTTGCACAGAAGCAGGAGTGGAGTGAGGAAAGAGAACTCGACTGGTATCTGCTTGAGAATCCGGAGCATAAAAAGATCCAGAACTGGGTAAAGGAGCTGCTTCACCTCTATAGGAGAAACCGCTGTCTGTATGAGCTGGATTCAAGCTGGGAAGGCTTTGAATGGATAAATGCAAACGATGCAGACAGAAGCATCTTCAGCTTTATCAGAAAGAGTAAGGATGGCAAGAATAATATGCTCTTTGTCATCAATTTCACACCGGTAGAGAGACCTGATTACAGAGTCGGAGTGCCAAAGCACAAGACATATCAGCTCGTTTTAGATAGTGAGGATCCTAAGTTTACCGGCAAAACGGTACAAGCGCCTGTAAAGAAGGCTGCAAAGGGCAGAGGCAAGGCAGCAAAACAGTCATATAAGAAGCTGGACTATAAGGCAGTCAAATCAGAGTGTGACGGCAGACCATTTTCATTTGCTTATCCACTTGCGCCTTACGGAGTTGCTGTATTTAAATACTAATATACCGGTAAACAGCAGGGTAAAGGACCGCGCCAATTTAAGGCGCGGTCTTTATTTTTGCGTATTATATGTCGATATATAATAAAAAGATAACTATTCAGAACCACCCCCTCACATATGAGAAAAAAATATCCATAAATAAAGGCTGCAGAGATGGTATATATGCAGGGCACGGAGCAGGAAATATGCAGATAGAGAATTTGATTAATAAAAGCACAGATACGAAAAATACGGACACAAAAACCATAAATGACATGACAACGGGTATGCGTGTGTCAGACTACATAAAGACAGACAGTAGTGACAATATGTCAAAAAAGGCGGCTGTTGTCGGTTCGTCAAACTCTGTTGATATGTCGGATACGATATATGCAAGACCACAGGCTAAAAATGAAGCCGGGAACAGCGATGACACAGATATGGCAGAAAATCTGCTAAATGACATGAATCAGACCTCAGAAAACAGGCGAAATGATATGATTGTCACTGCAAGCACCACCACGAGTGATGATTACAAAGCTGCAAAGGATGACGGCTACGATGTCATTGTCACTGAGACCGATAAGATAAAAGCAGTGCTGGCAAAGGCAGGTGTAGATATATCCATATATGGAGATGATCTGAGCATGGAGCAGCTTACAGACATCACGGGAAGCCAGACTGAAGCGGCCATGCTTGTCAATCAGATGAAAGCATATGATATTCCTGCTACAGATGACAATATAAAGGCAGGTACAGATGCCATAGACCGGGCAAAGAGCCTTACAAATATATCCAATGAGACAAAGGCATATCTGGTCAGAAATAACATGAATCCGACGGTTTCCAATGTATACAAGGCTACGTACAGCAGCAGTCAGGTACAAGATTACAGGCAGAAAACCAAAATGACGGAGATATCAGATGAGCTGTTTGAGGAGCTTAAGCCACAGCTTAAACAGATATTAGAGGAAGCTCATATAGACAGTAGTGATGAGAATCTGAATCAGTGCAGATGGCTGATAGATGAAGATATAGCCGTTACACCTGATAATGTGCTGCTTGCGAATCAGGTAGACTGCATCAACGCAGCAAAAGAAAATGTGAGCAGTGATTTTTATGCAAGGGCAGTGACAGAAGCACTGGCAATGGGAAAAAAGGCTACAGATGCCACTATGTCACAAGATGGTCTGACATTTGACATGGCAAAGAAAGCCTGTGATGTATTAGGTGAGGCGACCGCAGATGACATTGTCACATTAGAGTCAGATAACATACCTGTCACGATAGAGAATCTGTCAAAGCTTATAGCTGCAAGAGGCAAGGATAGTGCAGCATCGCAAGCCTCAGCGAATAAAGCTGCGGATAATCAGATTACAGACAGCCGGGAAGCAAGGCTTGTGACAGCTCAAAGAAAGCTTGAGGAAGCGAGACTTTCCATGACAGCAGAAGCCAACCTTTCACTCATAAAAAAAGGAGTTTCAATAGACACAGAGCCTATTGAACGTGTAGTGGAGCTGCTTAAGCAGCAGGAAAATAAATACTACGGAGCGCTGTTTGGTGAGAGCAGTGTAGAGGCATCTGATGATAGGGTACGTATGTACAATAATGTCTGTGATATTTTCAATCAGATGAAGCAGCAGCCGGCGTATGTACTGACCCTGGAATCCGCTGATGACACTGTGTATGAGCTGTATACAGCAGGCAAAGCAATGAAGCAGTCATTAGAAGCAGCAGCCTCAGTATATGAGACTCTTATGACATCACCGCGGGCAGATATGGGAGACAGTATATCAAAAGCATTTCAGAATGTGGATGATATACTTAAAGAGCTTCAGATAGATACATCTGAAAGCAATCGCAGGGCTGTGCGGATACTTGCGTACAACAGTACCGACATCACAGAGGACAATATAAAGCAGATAAAGTCTGTAGATGAGCAGGTGCAGAGAGCATTCAGCGATATGACACCGGCGGTGACGATTGAGATGATAAAAAGAGGCATATCACCGCTTGATATGAGCATGAGTGACATAAGTGACACTGCCAGACGGATAAAATCAGAAAATCCTGACGAAAGGGATGAGAAATTCAGCGAGTTTCTCTGGAAGCTTGAAAAGAAAAATGAAATCTCAGAGGAGGAAAGAGACTCATATATAGGCATATACAGGCTTATTTCACAGGTGGAGCAGTCAGATGGTGCTGTGATAGGCTCACTTGTTAATCAGGGAGCAGATATTACAATGAAAAATCTGCTTACAGCGGTCCGGGTACGAGGAAAGAGTGCCATGGACTATAAGGTGGACGATACCTTTGCCGGAGTGGACAGTGTAAGCAGTGGCATTAAAATTGACTCACAGATAGAAAGCGCATATCATACAAACTGCCTAAGGGATGTGCTTGATACACTTTCACCTGAGAAAATGGAGTTTGTGCAGTATGACAGCTGGCTTGATATGACTCCGGAGCAGTTAAGGCAGGCTGTATATGAGGCAGACGAGGATAACGCACTGTCAGAGCAATATGCCACAGAACAGCTAAGACAGTTCAATCAGGCAGTTTCGGTGCCTGAGAACGTATATGTTTTTCTAGAGAAATATGATGTAAAAACAACCGCGGTAAACCTCATGGCTGCGTCACGGCTAATGAAAAATCCGTCAGAGGCAGTAAGAAATCTCTGGGAGCGTGGAGACAGTGCTACGGCAAGGGCTCTTTTGGATGAGACTCTCAGACGGTTTT
>ULLQ01017626.1_pt1 | contig 22057 bp, 15 predicted proteins | sample 1951461 | NCBI WGS metagenome assembly ULLQ01 (sample SAMEA4835531, study PRJEB28245) | human gut metagenome | biome: gut microbiome; material: fecal sample | place: Denmark | collected 2008 | reverse complement strand
GCATAAGAAATGGAACAGAATTAGTATTAATTTAAAAATTAGAAAAGAGAACAGTCCTTTTGTAAAAATGAGGGAAAAAGGGACGGTTCTCTTTTCCTATTTTTTGGAAAAAGGGATAGTCCCTATAATAAAAATCAACTAATTTAATTTATTTCCCAAAATTGCTATATAAGAAAGAGCATTTCAAAAAGTTTCCATTCTAAAAATTTTTACTTCAGAAAATCTTCCTTTCACAAAATCTCCGTTCCCGAAAATCCCTAAAAAAATCCTTGTTAAAAGATAAAATTTGTGATACGATAATCTTCGTAAAAGATGTTAAATTCAAAGTATTCGGAGGAAAAAAATGAGCACGAACTTATCAAGAGAAAAACGAGAAAAAATAATAAAAAATATACAAATAATGAGAGAAAAATTACAAGAAGATACAGATCTTGTAACAACATTAAATGAAATAGAAAGTGAATTAAAAAGAAAAAAATATGGTTTAGTATGGGAAAATCACGAAGAAAAAATAGACAAAGAAATAGAAAATAAAATTCCTGTATTTGAAGAAAATAAAACATTAGAAATAAAAAAAGATGAATCAAAATCAACCAATTTTATTTTAGAAGGAGATAATCTTCACAGTTTATATTTACTAGAAAAAACGCACAAAAACAAAATAGATCTAATAATAATAGATCCTCCATACAATAGAGGGCTAAATGACTTTGTATATGACGACAATTATATAGATAAAACAGATTCATTTAAACATAGTAAATGGATTTCTTTTATGCATAAAAGACTAATAATAGCAAAAAAACTATTAAAAGATAAAGGTGTAATATTTATAAATATAGATGACAATGAATTTGCACAGCTAAAATTATTATGTGATGATATATTTGGAGAAGATAACTTTATTTCTTGTTTCCCATGGCACAACAGAACATCAATACAAAATGATACAGATATAAGTATAAATCATGAATATATAATAGCATATGCAAAAAAAAGAAGAATAACAAATCGTAGATTAAAATCTAGCAATAAAGATATTTGGTATGAACTAAACGATTTTGTAATTCAGCCAAAAGAAACAGATTCAAGTAAATACTCAAATCCAGACAATGATCCTAGGGGAATATGGAAAGCGGACCCTTTTGATGCACCGAATGTAAGACCAAATTTAACATATGAAATAGAAAATCCAATAACAGGAGTAAAATATTTACCACCAAAAGGAAGATGCTGGAGAACTGAGCCAGAAAAGTATAAACAATTATTAGAAGATAAAAGAATTATATTTGGAAAAAATGGAACATCAAAACCACAATTAAAAGTATTTTACAATGAAGTAAAAATGAAAGGTGAAATACGAAACAGTTGGTTTGATGCAGATACATATGATACATCAACAAATGGCAAAAAGGAATTTTTATCAATATTGCCAGACAAAAAAATATTCAACACACCAAAACCAGTAAGCTTATATAAAGAAATAATAAAAATGGCAATATCTCCAAAAGTAAAAAATCCAATTATATTAGACTTTTTTGCAGGATCAGGAACAGTAGGACAAGCAGTATTAGAAGAATTTAGAGGAACAGATGCATCGTTTATATTATGCAATAGTAACGAAAATAATATTTGTAAAGAAATAACATATGAACGAATAAAAAGAATAATAAATGGATATCAAAATCAAAAAGGATACAATGTACAAGGAATAGAAAGTAACTTAAAATATTACACACTAAAATACATAGACAGATACAACAGAGAAGATGAAGGATACTATATAGTGAATGAGCTATCAAAATATACTAGGGAAATGGTACAATTAGAACATGGTATAGATGTTTCGGATGGAAGTATTCAAATATTATTTTCAGATGAAGATGTAGATAAATTTGCAAATAATGATGATCAAGTAAAAAAATGTAAAATAATATATTTAGATAATAATGCTCTAATAACAGAAGAGCAAATTCAAAAATTTGAAAAGAATAACATTAAAATTGGGTATATCCCAGAATATTATTTTGAAAAAGAAATAATGGAAATTGAACAATGGTAAAGTAAAAGAGGAAAAAAGGGAAAAGGGGACGGTTCTGATTTCCCAGAATTGGGAATTTGGAACACCCTTAAATATCTGCTGAACTTTGGATGAACTTTAAGGAATGTCCCTAAAGTTCAAAGTTCAAAAAAAGAAGGAGGTTGAACAATGCTAGGAATCAAATTAAAAGAATTTCAAGAAAAATGTGTAGAAGAATTACTAGAACAAACAGTATTCGGAGAAAAAAAAGAAATATTATTACAAGCGCCAACAGGAAGTGGAAAAACAATAATTTTATTAGAATACATAGATAGATTTTTATTAGAAAACAAAGATTATGCATTTATATGGCTAACACCAGGATCAGGAGAGCTAGAAGAACAAAGCAAAAAGAAAATGGACAATCTATTAAAAAATAGAGAAACAAAAACTCTAAATGATATATTAACAAATGGTTTTGAAAAACAAGACACAGCATTTATAAACTGGGAAAACGTAACCAAAAAAGGGAATACAGCATTAAGAGAGCTAGAAAAAAGTAACTTATATGACCAAATAGAAAACGCAAAAAATGATGGAATAAAATTTATAATAATAATAGATGAAGAGCACAGAAATAAAACAGAAAAGGCAGAAAATATAACACAGTTATTTCGGTCCAGAACATATAGTAAGAGTTTCTGCAACGACAAAAAGAAACGATGAAGCATATAACATAAAAATAGACGAAATGGAAGTTATAAATTCAGGTTTAATAACAAAATCACTATATATTAATCAAGGAATAGAAAACAATATTTTGTTAGATGACGAAATAGAATACCTACTAAAATTAGCAATAGAAAAAAGAAGAGCAATACGAAATGCATGCACAGAAAATGGAATAAATTATAATCCATTAGTAATTATTCAATTACCAAGTATGAGTGAAGATTTAATACAAAAAATAGAAAAATACTTAAATAAACAAGGATTTACTTATGAAAATGGATTACTTGCAATTTGGCTAGCAGACAGAAAAGAAAATATAGAAAACATAAGCAATAATGATGCTAAACAATGTTTTTTAATAATGAAACAAGCAATATCAACTGGTTGGGATTGTCCAAGAGCAAAAGTACTAGTAAAAATAAGAGAAAATATGCATGAAGATTTTGAAATACAAACATTAGGAAGAATCCGTAGAATGCCAGAAGGAATCCACTACGGAAATGAACTTTTAGATAATTGTTATTTATATACATTTGATGATGAATACACAGAAACTGTAAAACACGAACTAGGAAGACATGCAAGTAATGTAAAAAGTTTATTTGTAAGAGATGAATACAGAAACTTTAAATTATATAAAGAAGTAAAAAACACAGAAGCAGATAACTTTGCACCAAGAGAAGCTTTTTATGCCATATATGAATACTATTGCAAACAGTATAACTTAGAAAATCCAGAAGAAAATAAAGAAAAATTAGCAAAAGTAGGTTACAATTTTAACCAAAATATAACTAATGAAGTAGTACAAGGAAATGCAATAGAATTAAATAAAAAGAACTTCACAAATAGTGAAAAAATACAAATACAAAGTACAGTAGATACATATAAAAACGGATTAGATTTACGTCATTCAATAAATGTAATAGCATCAAAAATAGGAATGGTATATCAATATTTATCACCAATTCTACAACGATTGTTTTTAGGGAATGCACCATTTCCTCAAAAAATATTAAAATTATCAAAAAAAGAATTTTATTCATTTATAATAAATAATGAAAGAAAATTAGAATACGATATTTTAGATGCAGTTATACAAAAAAGGGAACAAAGAGTAAAATTACAAAAAGAATTTAAAAAAATAGAAGAATTTAGATTCCCAGAAAGAATAATAGTAAAATATAACAAAAAAGATAAGTCATTAGAAGAAATGAGCAAAAACGTATACTACGGATATCCATCGACAACACTAAAATCACAATCAGAAGAAAAATTTGAAAAATATTGTGAACAATCAAGTAAAATAAAATTTTGGTACAAAAACGGAGAATCATCAAATGAATTTTTCTCAATAATATACCTGGATAAATTAAATAAAGCATGGACTTTTTATCCAGACTATATAGTAGGAGATACTAAAGGAAACACTTGGATAATAGAAACAAAAGGTGGCGAAGATGCTTACGGAAACTCAAAGAACATAGATATAAAAATAGAAAACAAATATGAATCACTAAAATCATATGCAGAAAAATATAATCTAAAATGGGGATTTATAAGAGATATAGAAGATGATATTTTTATCTCATTTGCAGATGAATATAAAGATGACATGAAAGATAAAAGTTGGATAGATGTAAAAGAAATATTGTAGTTAAAATGCACATTGGGGACGTTAAAAATGTGCAAAAATGCATATAAAAGAAAGGTGTGGTTTAATATGAAAAAAGTTGCTGTTTTGCTAGCAGAAGGTTTTGAAGAAATAGAAGCTCTTACAGTAGTAGATATTTTAAGAAGAGCAGCTATAAACTGTGATTGCGTAAGTATAAGTGACAAAAAAGAAATAAAAGGTGCACATGATATTATCATTAAGTCAGATAAAAACATAAATGAAGAGATACTAAATTATGATATGATAGTACTTCCAGGTGGAGTATTAGGAGCAGAAAACTTATCTAATAGTGAAAAAGTATTATGCACAATAAGATTATTTCTGGAAAATGATAAAAAATATGTAGCGGCTATATGTGCTTCACCAGCAGTAGTATTAAGCAAGGTTGATTTAATAAAAGGAAAAAACATAACATCATATCCAGGAAAAGATTATGAAGAAATGCTAAAAGACGCTAATTACAAAAATGAAATAGTAGTGCAAGATGGAAATTTAATAACTAGCAGAGGTCCAGCAACAACAATGGCGTTTGCATATAAATTAGTTGATATTTTAGGTAAAGATAGTACTAATCTAAAAAAAGGAATGCTATATGAAGAGTAAATAACCAACACGTTCTTAAAAATATAAAAAATGTAAAAGATGTATTGACAATACCAAATAAACTAGGATATAATATTACACGTACACAAATAGAGAATGTACATCCCAAGCAAGACTTATTGCAATGCCGGAAGGAGGGGAATATTATGTCAGAGACTAAAGTTAAAAATGGAGATTTAGAAAGCGCATTAAAAAGTTTTAAAAGACAATGTGCTAGAAACGGTGTATTACAAGAAGTTCGTAAAAGAGAACACTATGAAAAACCAAGTGTAAGAAGAAAAAAGAAATCAGAGGCTGCAAGAAAAAGAAAGTTTTAATATAATTTATGTTTATATTTAAATAAAGAGGTAGGCACATAGTGTTTTGCCTCTTTTTGTGATATAAAAATCAATATGTACATAAAATATAAAAACAAAAAGAAAGGAAAATAAATATGTTAAAAGAAAAGTTATTAGAAGATTTAAAAATCTCAATGAAAGAAAAAAACATTAATAGAAAAAATGTAGTTCAAATGGTACGAGCTGCAATATTACAAAAAGAAAAAGATAACAATATAGAGCTAAATGATAATCAAATAATGGAAATAATAGCAAAAGAATGCAAAAAAAGAGAAGACTCATTAGAAGAATATAAAAAAGCTAATAGAGAAGATTTAATTTTACAAATAAAAGAAGAAATAGATGTATTAAAAGAATATTTACCAAAAAAAATGGAAAAAGCAGAAATAGAAAAAATAGTAAAAGAGATAATAGAACAAACAGGTGCAACATCAATGAAAGACATGGGAAATGTTATGAAACTTGCAAAAGAAAAATGTGGAGTATCTGCTGACGGAAAGGACATAAACCAAATTGCAAAAGAAATGTTGACTTAAATTGTTTATTGTAGTAAAATAAAACTATAAAATGATATAAATCGACATTTGACTAATTTGGAAGAAAAAGGGGGAGTTAGTATGAAAAGGTTAAAAATAGTATTTTTAATTATATTAATAATTAGTACTTTTTCATGCATAATGAAGCCTAATATATCATATGCAGATCAAACAGCAAGTACAACGCCTAGTGCAGATGCTGGAATAGATCCATTCAACTACGATCCAAATAATTCAGGTGATATTGATTCAGATGCAGTAGCTAAACATGTAGGTCCAATTTTTAATATATTATATGCAATTTCAATAATTGTATCTGTAATAACATTATCAATAGTTGGGCTAAAATTTATTGGAGCAAGTGCACAAGAAAAAGCAGAATACAAACAACATTTAGTACCAATAGCTACAGGTATATTTATAATATCATTTTTAATAACAATAATTTCTACACTAGCTAAATTTGCAGGCTTATTCTAAGAAGGGAGGCGGCATATAATATGAAAAAATACATAAGTATAGTTTTATTAATGTCTATCCTATTTATGTTGTTTATACCAACAACATCTAAAGCACTAACTCTAACAGACATATTTAGTGGAGGAGACAAATTCTTAGAAGATGCAAGTGGATCTGTAGTATTTGATAAAGACAACGAAGAAGATGCAATAAATACATTATATTGGATTATGCTAGGTATAGCAGTAGCAGCTGCTGTAATATGCGGAATGGTAATGGGAATTCAATTTATAACAGCAGGAGCTAGTGGTCAAGCAAAAATAAAAGAAAAACTTATTCCTTTTGCTGTAGGATGTGTAGTAGCATTTGGTGCTTTTGGAATATGGAGGCTAGTATTGAATATGTTAGACTCAGCATTTTAATAATTAGTTATTATTATTTCTTAAAGAAATATTTATATATTAAATAAAATAAGGAGGTAAAATATGAAAAAGACTTTAAAACTTATATTAGTAGCATTAATATCATTTGCTTTATTATTTGGGATGACTCAAACAGTATCATTTGCAGCAAAAGCTGATCCAGAAACAACACTTACTAAAGTTAATAGTGCTACAGGTGGAGATATTGGTGAAGCTGCTACAATAGGTGGAAACATTGTTAACTGGATTTGGGGTATTTCTATAGTTGTTGCTGTAGTTGTACTTATGGTTACAGGTTTAAAATTTATAGTAGGAAGTACTCAAGAAAAAGCAGAATACAAAAAATCTTTAATTCCATTAGTAGTAGGTGTATTAATTTTAGTATTTGCTACAACAATTGTTAAAGTACTATTTGGAATGGGATAATTCAATAAATTTAATAATAGTAAAAACAAAAGAAAAAAGTATGATTTACATCATGCTTTTTTCTATTCTTAAATATATGTTATGTAAATAACAAAAGGTATATTATAAATTGTTTATATTAAACAATTTATTTAAGTTTAAATATAAATTAAATTTAAACACAAAAACAATTGCAAATTATTCTAGGGAATAATAGCAATTAAGGCAAATTATGCAAGAATTATTACAAAAATGTAAATAAAATGTAAAAAAAATGTAATATTATGTAATAATCAAATTTTGCGTAAGCATATAAGTCAGTTATGTGTTTAAGCAAGATTTGATTTTTTGTTTCTTATAAAATAAAGTATATTTATAATCTAATATTACGTGAAAGGAATGATGGAATATGGGAACATATAATATTCCAAGAAATACAAAAGGTGAAGGTAGGTTATTTTACATATTTTCTACTAAAGCATTAATATATACAGTAGGAGGTATACTACTTGGAGCTTTATTTAAATGGATATTGGGACTTTTTGGAAAAGCAATACCTTCTATAGCAGGGGTACTTTCAATCATTGGCATTGTGCTTATTATTATTTTTGCACTAATAGGATTTGCATTAGGAACATTTAAAGTTCCTCATAATGATAGGTTTGAAATAACAAAAAAAGCAGCAGGAATAAAACTAGATAAAGTTCTAATAGAATCAATAAAATTTCACTTTAAAAAAGATAAATATTACGTATATGACACTAAAGAGCTAGTAAGAGAAGAAATAATGAAGGAAGAAAAAGAGCGTAAAGAAAAAGAAGAAAAAGAAGCTAAATTAAAAGCAGAATATATGGAAAAAAATCTTCAAAATAGAAGGGGGTACATTAGATGAACGACGAATTTATACGACTAATTTTTATAGGAATAGTATTGATAATATTTATTTTGCTTGGAGTTTTAGCATATATGTATTTCAAAGAAAAAATGCAAAAAAAATCAGAAGAAGAACCAGCTGATGTAAATAGCGAAATTGATGAGAAAAAAGCAAAAAAATCTATATTCAAATTTATGGAATTTGATAACATAGAAGATAATATGATAGTTCAAGATAATGGTCAAAGATATTTAATGGTAATAGAATGTAAAGGTGTGAACTATGATTTATTATCAAATGTTGAAAAAACAAGTATAGAGCAAGGCTTTTTAGAGTTTTTAAATACTTTAAAATTTGAAATACAAATTTATATACAAACAAGAAAAGTTAATCTAGCCCAGAGCACAATGAGGTATAGAGAACGTTTAAAAATGATAGAAAATGATATGAGAGCAGAAGAAGCAAAATATGAAGATATGCAAAGATTAGGTAATGCTACTAGAGATGAATTATTAAAAGAAATAAAAGAAGTTACCAAAAAAAGAAACTTATATGAATATGGAAAAGATATAATTGAAAATACTGAACAAATGAGCGAAGATAGTGATTTAACAACAAAAGAATATTATATAGTTGTTCCATATTATACAGATGAAATTACATCTGCAGGTGATTATGACAAAAGAGAAATTAGCAGTATGGCTTTTTCAGAACTATATACAAGAGCACAATCATTAGTTAGTGCATTAACAGAATGTGAAGTAAGAGGACACATAATGACATCTTATGAATTAGTAGAACTATTATTTGTAGCATATAATAGAGAACAACATGATATATATGATTTTGAAGAATATATGAATCAATCTGGTTTTCAATCTTTCTACTCTGTATCAGAAAATGTTTTAGAAAAAAGGATTCAAGCATTAGATGAAGAGATATTGAAAAAAGCCAATGAAAAAGCATTAGATGCATATAAAATAGTATCTAACAGAACAAAAGAAAGAATGAGAAGAATAGAAGAAAGAGAAAGAAGAATGCAAGAATATATAGATGCTACAGCAGAGGAAATATTAGATAATGAAAAAGGTGCTATAGGATCATATATGGTAAATGAAGCAAAGCAAGAAGTTCGTAACATGACAGAAGAAAAGCAAAAACGAAAAAAAGCAAAGGAAGATGCTGAAAAAGAACAAGCAAAACAAAATAATGAAGATAATTTAGATTTAATAAAAGAGAAACCTAAAAAAATAAAAAGAGAGCTAACAGAAGAAGAAAAGAAAAGAAGAAGAGCAATACTAAGAAAAAGAAAATTATTAAAGGAAAGGGAGGCGCAAAAAAATGGCAATAAAGAAGATTAGTGACAAAAAAAATGAAAATGCACAAGTAGAAAAAGAAATAGGCAAAAGAATAATTAGAAGAAAAAACATAAAAGAAATGATTGCCCCAACTGGAATAGATGCATCAAGTTTAGACCATCTAGAAATAATTTCTAGCACTAATAGATTTGCAAGAAGTTTTTTTGTTGCAAACCTACCTCGTATGTGTACATTTCCAGAGCTATTTAGAGGAATGTATATGTTTGGTGATATAAATACATCTGTTTATATTAATCCTATATTAGAATCTACATCACAAAATGATTTAAATAGAACAATAAACGAACTAGAAACAGAAAGAATAATGGCAGAAGATAGAGGAAACATAAACAGAGCTAGATTACTGGCACAAAAAAGAATGGAAACAGAAGAGCTTAGAGATGAAATTGCAGCAGGATTTAACAAAATGTATCAAGCAACAATAATTGCAACTTTATATGCGTATGATTTAAAAACACTAGATACATATACAAGATTACTTTCAACCGAAATGGCAAAAAACTTAGTTGATATAAAATCCGCATGGGCAACACAAGAAGAAGCTTTTCAATCTAATTTGCCACTAATGAAAGAAAAAACCGGAGAAAAACACCTATTTGATAGAGGTTCAATGGGAACAGTATTTCCATTTACTTCGTCAGAAATAGGACATTCTACAGGTATTCCACTAGGATATAATTTGCAAACTGGTGTGCCAGTTTTATTCGATAATTTTCATGAGTCATTAACAAATTACAACATGGTTATATTTGCAAAGTCTGGAGCTGGTAAATCTGTTACTATGAAAACATTAATTTCTAGATCAGCCGTACTTATGGGAATTGAAAGTTTAGCACTAGATGCAGAAGGTGAATATTCTATTGTGGCAGATAGTTTAGGTGGAACAAATGTTGTTATAAGCCCAAATTCTGATACAATAATAAATCTATTCGATATAGAAGTAGAAACAATAAAAGATGAAATAACAGGAAGAGAAAGAGAAGTTTTAAATGTAGAAAGTAAGGTAGAAGATGTTACACAAGCATTAGTAACAATGGCAAAAGGTAGTACCAAAAGCCCAGATGTAAACGAACTTACAAAGCAAATAATAGCAGAATCTGTAGCAGATGAATATGCAAGATTAGGAATTACAAGTGATCCAGCAAGTTTATATATAAGCGAGTCTGCAACAATTGTAAATGGAAAAATAATAAAAGAAAAAAAGGAATTACCAACAATTGGATCATGGTACAGACAAATACAAGAAAAAGCAGCAAATAATACAAACTCTGATTATCAATTTCATTATAGCTATTTAATAAAAGTTATGAAACAATACATAAGAGAATATGGCGGACAAATGGCATATTTTGATGGACAATCTACAGTAGATATATTAGAAGAATCACCTTTTATAAACTTAGATATATCACAATTAGAAGAGCGTTTTGCAAGACCACTTGCACAACAAATACTTTTATCTTGGATATGGGAAAAGTATGTTAAGAAAAACAGTGAAGATAGAAAAAAAGCCAGAAGAAAACGTGTGCTTGTGGATGAAGCTTGGATGTTATTGCCATATCCGGAAGCTGTAGACTTTTTAAATACTATGGCAAGACGTGCAAGAAAAAGAAATGTATCTTTAGCAATAATTTCACAAAGATTCCAAGACTTTTATGAAAAATCAGAAGTTCAAGCAGTATTAACATCATCAGATACAAAATTATTCTTAGCTCAAGATAAATCTGAAATTGAGTATGTAAAAGAAGTATTTAAATTAAGTGATGGTGAAGCAGGATTTTTAACTACTTGCCAAAGAGGACAAGGATTGCTAAAAGTAGGAGCAGATTCAGCCCTTATATCAATAAGACCAACTGCAAAAGAGTTTGAATTTATGGAAACGAACTTGAATAAAGTAATAAAGCAACAATATGGTGATTAGTCAAAAAAAGACATATATATACTTTTATTATAACGAAGTAACATAATAATTGACAAAGTCTAGCAAACATTGTAAAATTAAGGTAGAAGCTGAACTTTATATAAGTATAAAGTTTAACTTCACCTTAAGTAAAACGAGAATTTTATATAGTAAAATTTTGGTTTTACTTAAGGTAGTAACTATAATTATAATCAAATTTATTAAAAAGACACGATATAGTTAAAGGAGAAAATTATGAGAAAAGGAAAAGTTGTTGAGAAATTTAAAAGAATATTAATTTCTATAATGTGTGTGGTGACACTTGTGTTTGCTATGCCTGTGAAAGCTAAGGCTGGTATATTTGATGAGTTTGTTGACTTAATATTAAGAATTCCAGATGGAATTATGTGGATAGGAAATAGATATTTAGCAGATAGAAATACGAATGATTCAATAATTGCTATAGGTTTAGAAGGAGTTCATGGGTGGAAAGACGATGATGGTCATATATATAACTTTTTTGTAACTCCATATGACATATTTACGGCGGGAGAGGTTAGAACTTATAAGGACACAAAAGGAAACGAAAGGACATACAGAAATCTACCAATTTTTTATGCCAACTTCTTTAACACAGGAGATGGAATAATTGCAGAAAATGATGAAAATGCTTTGAAATCGAATGAAATTTTAAGACCAGCACTTGGTAATATATATATATATTTAAGAAATTTGTGTTTGGTGCTTATGATGCTTGTTTTATTGTATATAGGAATAAAAATAATAATTTCGTCAGTATCAACAGAACAGGCAAAGTATAAGCAAATGCTTATAGACTGGTTGGTTGGTGTAAGTTTGTTATTTCTAATGCATTATATAATGAGTTTTATTATGAATATAAATGATATAGTTGTTGATATGTTAAAAAACAATGAAAGTGCTACATATTATATTAGTTTTCCAGCATTAGGAGATTCTGCTGTGGCTAGTAATGGAATTGGTGAAGAATGGTATGAATTTTTTGATGACTATAATGAAAAAGCTTTTATAGATTTGCATTTAGATATACCTGGAAATGTTTCAAACGGGAAAACTTGGGAAGGAATTGAGTCAGGTGCTCCGGATGCTTTTGATTTTATAGAAAAAAATGATGTTGAATCTGGCAAAGCAAAGCCAGAAGATTTGTATACAATACAGGTAGATACCCATACAGATTGGGGTGATAACGGAAAAGTAAAAATTAATGCGGTTTTAAATGCAAATGATGGAGCAAATTCTCATAGATGTGTATATAGAGCTAATTTGATGGAATACATTAGAACATTAAGTTCATATAGTCAAGAATTTGTAAAATTATACACTAATAATAACGATGGAGTTCGAATTGCAAATAATGAAGATGATGAGCAAAATTTAATGGCAAGAATGGGATACGGAATATTGTATTTAACATTAGTAGTTGAAACCATAATGTTTGTTGTAGTTTATATTAAAAGATTATTGCAATTGGCAATGCTAACAATGATATCACCACTTGTTGCATTTATGTATCCTATAGATAAAATTGGTGATGGAAAAGCACAAGCATTTAATACCTGGCTAAAGGATTATGTTTTTAATGTATTGATACAACCTTTGCATTTATTAATATATACAATTTTTATTACGGCTGCAATGGATTTATTTAATAAGAATATTATATATGCAATAGCTATATACGCGTTTATGATAGTAGCTGAAAAATACTTTAAGAAAATATTTGGATTTGATAAATCTTCAACTGGTGGAGGAGGACCATTGGGAGGTGCACTTGGTGCAGGAATGGCAATGCATGGACTAGGTAAATTAACAGGATTAGGACCTCCAGGCGCTCCAGGTGGTGGAAAAAAATCTTCAGAAGGTGGAAAAGAAAGTAAACCTAAAATAAAGAAAAGAGCTCCTGCAACAGGTAAACCGGAAGCACAAACATCACCAAATAGCAACGGAAGTGGAAATGGAAACGGAAATGGAGATGGACGAGTACCAGGAGCACTTTCAGGTGGCAAGTTTAGTAGTGCGAAGAATGCAATTAAAAATACAGGTAAGGCAGCATGGGGGACAGGAAAGAAAAAGATTTCTAAGGCATTAACTGGAGGAAAATATGATGGAATGAAAGGTAGAAAAAGAAAATTTTTAGGAGCTGCAGCAAAAAATATAGGAGGAAAAGGTGCGAAACTACTTACACGAGCAGGAACAACGGTAGCGTTAGGAAGTGCAGGTTTACTAGCGGGTGCTGCTACTGCTATGGCGACGGGAGATGTTAATAATTTAACAAAAGGTATTGCAATAGGAACAGCAGCTGGCTGGAAAAATGGTAAAAATTTAGCCGATTGGGGTGGCGGTAAAATAGGAGGATTTATTGACGATACCAAGGCGCTAAGGGCAAAAAGTGACCAAAATTATGCAGATAAAATACGTATAGAAGAAGCTAAAGATTCCTTTGATAACAGTTTAACTTCGGAACAAAAAGATATTATAGAAAAGTATGCACCGTATGTTGATTTTAATGGAGATGAAGATAAACTTGAAGCATTTATTGATACAGATAAAGCGATGGGAGGTATTGAAGCTGATAATATAGAACAAGTAATAGCTGTAGCAAAAGATTCTCAACGTTTTGGAAACTTGAATGAATCAAGTAAACAAGAAGAATATAGAAAGAGCTTAATAAAAGAAAAAATGAACGAGGAAAATGCAAAAATTGGAAATGAACCAGGACAAGTAAGTGAAGATGAGTATTTGAAAAAAGCAGGAATTAATGCGGATAATCTTAAAGAAGAAGCTAATAAATTACGTGAAGCTGAAGAAGCAAAAATAAGTGATGCGAGAAGAAAAGAATTAGCAGAAGCACATCAAGCACACGATAAAAAAGAAGTAGAAAGAGTAAAGAAAAAATATGAAAAGAAATATAACGAATTAAAATCTGATGAATCTAAACAAAAATTTGCAGAAGAAGCTAAGAAAAAAGCGCTACAGACTGCCAAAGAGAAAAATATTAATATGGATGAAATTGATAAAAAAATTGAAGTGGCAAAAAGTCATTATAATAAAGTAACAAAGTAATAACAATTATATAAAAATAAAGGATTAAGCGTATGAGAAAGATTCTAATATTTTTAAATAGATTTTATAATCAAAATAAAAATATAATATGGTTTATAATTATAGCAATAGCTTTATTCTTGCTATTTATTAAGACAGCGACTAATTTAGTAAAAGAAAATAACAATAGTAGTAGTGTAAATAACGCTACTACTATTGTTGAAAATGGTCAAAGTAGTCAACATCAACTAAATACATCCAATGTTAATACTGCAAATAATTCAGTACAAAACGAAATTGAAATAGTAGAATCTATAGATAGTAATCAAGAAGCAATACGAGTTTTTATTAAGTTTTGTAATGAAGGAAAAATTGAATCTGCATATAATATGCTAACTGATGATTGTAAAGAATATTTATATCCAAGTAAAAATGAATTTCTTAAAAATTATTATAATACTTTTTTTGATACCAAAAAAGAAGCTGTAATTTCAACATACACTAACAATATTTACAGAGTTGGTTTATCAGAAGATTCAATAACAACAGGTTCTGCAGATAAAAATGAAGAAACGGTTATAGATTATATAACAGTAGATAACAATTATAAATTAAGTATTTCAAGTTTTGCTAAAAAAGAGAAAATAAATAAAACACAGAAGAATGAGTATATAAGTATTAATATTAAAGAAAAATACATATATGCTGATTATGAAATTTATGCTATAAATGTAAAAAATTTAACTAAAGCAGATATTTATTTAAATGAAATTATAAATAGTGATTTATTTATTCAAGATAAAAATGGAAACAATATAAACTTAAATATAGATGAGTATATTGAAGAAGATTTTAAAATTATATCAGAGCAAGAAAAAAATATAAATTTAAAATTTAATAGAAAATATGATGGAAAGAACACAACTAGCAATATAGTATTTAATAATATAAAGATAATCAATAAACTATACTATGATAGTTCTAAAACACAAAATATTATAAATGGAAATTCACAACAAACATTATATGAAAGAAAGATGAGTACATATCCAAATAATATAAAGGTAAATGTAGAAATCAACTAATAATAACTGAAGCAAAGGAGGTGATATAACGTATGGATGAAGAAAATAATCAAATGAGACCTGACGATATGGAATCTCAAATGCAACAAGGGAAAGACATCGCTGCAAAAGGAGCAAATCAAGCAAGTAAATTTGCAAAAAATTTACTTGGTAAAGATAAAGAAAATAAAAAGAAAAAAATAAAATCAGCTAAAACATTAGGTGAGAAAGCAGGCAAAATAGCTGGTAGAGGTCCTAAAATGGCTGGTAGAGCTATGCAAGCCACAGGAAAAGGAATGAAAGCAGCTGGTAAAGCAACAATGGCAACTGGTATGGGTGTTCAAGCAGCAGGAAAAGGAATAGATGCAGCAGGAAAAGGAATACAAGCTGCAGGAGATGCCTTAACTGCTACTGGAATTGGTGCAGCAGTTGGCGCACCATTAAAAGCAATAGGTACTGGAATATCTGCAGCGGGAAAAGGTGTTGATAAGGCTGGTAAAGGAATAAAAAAGGCTGGTCACGAAATTAATAAAGCAGGTAAAAAAATTGACAAACAAGGTAAAAAATTAGTAAAACAGGGTAAACAAATAGAAGATAGTGTCAAAAAGAGTGTTGCTGGAGGAAAAATACCTAAAATTCCTAATATGCCGAGTAATGTTAAAGTGCCAGATAAGGGAAAACTAATAAGAGATGCCCTGTTAAAGTTATTAAAGAAAAAAATTTTTAGATATTTACTTATGGGAAGGATAGCGTTTCTTCTTATAATAATTTTCTTTTTATTAATAACAGAATCTATTACAGATAGTGGAAAACATAAAGAAGGAGATAACTCCAATGTTCCATATGTTATATCTTCTACAGTGATGAATAACATTATTATTGTATCTGATGGTTCAGGAGGGTACAAATATGCATTTACAGATAGTGAAGGAAATGAAGTTTCGTTAGATGAAACTGTCGAGAATGCATTAAAAGTATTAAAATCGAATGGGTGTACGTCACTTTCAGAATTAGGTACGACAGACGAAATAAGAAAAGAAATTCTAAAAAAACTAATCCTAGCCGAAATAAGAACACAATATCCAGATTTGTCTAATTCTGGTTTAGAGGAGGGTACAAGTTTTACACCATCTACTAGTACAGCAGATGTTGGACAAATTGTAAATAATATGACATTAGAAGAAAAAATATATCAAATGCTTATGGTAGGTGTGCAATTAAACAATGGTCAAGATTATTCAGATTCACCTGCTGGAGGATTTATCTTACATGGAGGGTCAGATTATGATGCTAATTTAAATGCTATAGGTTCATCTTCAAAAATAAAACCTTTTGTAGCAACAGATGATGAGGGTGGTCAAATTGTTAGAGCTGCAGTAGGATACCCTTCTGCAAAATCATATGGAGATTCTCAGGATTATGATAAATTATATAGTGATGAAGTACAAAAAAGCGAGTTATTACTACAAAAAGGTATAAATGTAAATCTAGGTCCAGATGCAGATGTATCAAGTTCAGGTACAATGTATAGCAGTGAACGTAGTTATAGTTCTAATGCTGATATTACAAAGCAATGTGTAAAAAAAGTTATAGAAGCTAGAAAAACTACAAATGTAAATGGAGTAACTATATCATCAAGTTTAAAACATTACCCTGGATATGGTTCAAATGCAACTAACTCAGATGCAGGAAAAGTAGTGGATAATAGAACTGTAGCTCAGATAAATAATGATATAGAAGTATTTAAAGAAGGAATAAATGCTGGAGCAGAATCTGTAATGGTATCAAATATAACTTATACAAACTTAGATTCTCAGAATACAGCATCATTATCACCAACAATAATTGGTAAATTAAGAAGTAGTTTTTCAGGAGTAATAATGACAGACGATATCGACGCTGCTGCAACAGCTTCGGTATCTGATAGATATAAAAAAGCAGTTATTGCAGGAAATGATATTGTTATTTTAGGTGTTGGTAACTTACAAACAGCATACAATCAAATATTATCAGCAGTAAATAGCGGTGAGATAACAGAAGAACGTATTAATGAGTCTGTTAATAGAATATTACAGATGAAAAAAAATGCGGGATTATTAAAAGATGTTACAAGCGGAAGTGCGCAAAGTGGATCTTCAAATAATCCTTCTACAACAACACCATCAACTACAAGTTCAATTTCTGAAATACAAGGTGGAGTAAAATTTCAAAGAAAAGATACCAATGGTAGTATACAACAACTTAAATATATAGATGAAGCAACTTTTAATCAGTTAGTTACATCAGGTTCTGATGATTGTATGAAATATTATACATTAAAGAAAGGCACAGCCAGTGCGGGAAATAGTAATTCTTATGGTGGCTCAGATATATTAAGTGACTGGATTGCAAGTTGGGAAAATGGAGGATTGTTCTTATACAAAAAAGGCCAAGGTTCATACGACAGTTGGGGAGTAAAAGGATATATTACTGAAGATGGACAATCATATATTTGTAGAACCGACGTTGGTACAGGTAATGGAACCTTAAATTATGGTTTTGGTATTATGGTTAACCAAAATGGAAGACCAAATAATGTTGAATATTTTCAAAAATATAATATAAATATAACAGATTCTCAATATTTGCAAGAAAGTGTATCAATTTTACCTGTTGAGTTAGTAGACAATGTAAAAAAAGATATTCTAGCAGATAAGGTTAAACATATTTCTGAAATAATGGCAGGACATGGCATAACATTAAACAATGAGGAATTACATGCACTATGTGGTATTGCATATCAATATGGAGATACTGGTGCAAATTTAGATAGTTTTGCACAACTATATAAACAATATGGAAATTCTGAAGAATTAAGACAAAAATATTGCAGTGCGGGTGGAACACAATTTTTCGTTTCTGTTCCAGGAGGTACTAATTCAGAAGGTATTGATAGGGCAGCTGCTAACTGGGGATTATTCCATGATGGCATATATTATGCTGGATCTGGAGGAACATTAGATAAAGGAAGATATGGAACATCTTCAAATAATTCAACATCAGGAACATCTTCAAACATAGATAGTGGAAATTTTTCAGGTTCTGATCATCAACAAATAGCATGGAATTTCTTTAAAAGCATGGGATTATCAGATGTAGCAACTTCTGCAATCGTAGGTAATTTTATGCAAGAAAGTGGTTCAAATATAGATCCTACAGCAGATAATGGATCTCATAGAGGAATAGGACAATGGGATTACAGCGATAGATATGCAAAATTGAAAAATTATGCAGCATCAATAAATAAAAGTCCTGATGATTTTGAAACTCAATTAAAATTTGCATGGTTAGAAACAAGTCCTACTGCAGATCATACATATGCAACTTTACAATGGTCTCAAGACCAATATAATACATTTACAGCTTTTAATGATGCAAGAGAAGCTGCAAAATATTTTGCAGATTATTGGGAGAGATGCCCTGGTCAAGCTATAACACAAAGACAAGATAATGCTGAAGAAGTTCTTGGAAAATTTGCAGGAACACAGGGAAACGGAGGACCTGCTGTAACAAGTCTAGATAATTTCTTATTTATAGGTGACTCTAGATATTCAACTACAGCAAGCCAGATTAGTGTACTTGGCGCTAATATAAAAAATGAAGGCGTTGGTAGTGCAAGAGTAGATGAGTGGAAAAAAGTTGCTGAAAATGGCGGAACAGGAACGGTTCAAAGTACATCTGTTGATATAACTGGAGAGTATTCTGGTATTTCTGTTCAATTAGGTGCAAATAGTGTATATAATAACGTAGCTACTGCAACGGCAGATATGAAAGCATTTTTAGAAAAACTAAAAGCTTTACATCCAAATACACCGATATACGTAAATAGCTGTATGCAAGTTAATTCAGAGGCTACTTCTGCAGGATATACATGGGATATTGCTACAATGAGAGATTGTATAAATCAATTTAACAGTGATATTTCTAATTATTGTGGACAAGTAAACAATTTATATTATATTGATATATCAGAAGGTTTAAATGATACTGATGGATATATAAAGGCAGAATATACTGATGATGGCCTACATTGCAATGGTAGTGGAGCAGGAGTATTTGCTGAAAATATTAAAACAGCTATATTAAATAGTAGGGCATCAGGAACTTCAACTGAAAGTTCTTCAGATGTATCAAATGGAAGTACATATATGTTAGTTGTGGCAAATAAAAAATCTACAACAACAAGTGTAACATATACTTATGATTATAGTCATACTACAAACATATCTACAGGAAGTGGAACCTCAAGTGCAGGTACTCAAGTTACTGAAACACCAGCACCTACTTCAGGAGGATCTAGTACAGTACATACATACTCTCCAACTACAGCAGATTATCAAACAGCCTTAAAAAATTATACACTATATTTTGACTTTTTATGGGCAATATTAGTTGATACATCTGGCGATTTAGACTTTATATCATCTTGGGCAGATTTAGGTGTAAATAGCACAGTACTTATTACAGTATATAGCGATTCAAATACAAATACTACTTCATCTTCACAAGCTACAGGTACAGAAACTAGATATTCATATAACCCAGATAATAAAGTAGCATCACAAGATGTATATAATGTAACTCAAACAACAACTGTTACAACAACAACTATTACATCAAAACCAGCAATAACAGATGCAGATACATGGCTTTTAAAATATGAAAATAATGCAAATACTTATAGTGAATATCAATCTAAATCACAAGAAAAAATAACAGAAAAAGTTGATGAAAATTCAAGCCAAGATAATATAATTACAATATTACAAAGTAGAAAACTTAAATTAAATATGCTTACTAGAGAAAAATTTTTAGTTGATAGAATGATTGAAGATAATCAAAAAGTATCTTTTATGTCAGATATATATGAATACATTTTGAATATTGCAAATGGAAAAGATGTTGATCAAAATAAAACTGAACTAAGAAATACTTTAGATACAAGTTTATTTGATTTAAGTAATTCAAATGCAGTTACACAAAAAGTACTATTATATACAAGTTTAAATATTTCTGATAAAGATAAGGAATTACTTTATAAATTTGTTGAACAAACAGGTGCAAATTGTAGTAAAGAAGAAAAAGAATATATTGCTAGTGTAGTATTAAATAGAGCCTTGTCAGGTAAATTTGGAACTAGTGATGTAAGCAAAATAATAAATGCAAGTTATCAATTTGAAAATTATGATTCTTCTAAAAATGATAGTATAACACCATCAGATGAAACCAAAGCAGCAGTAGATAATGTTATTGCTACAGGTGATAAATCTGAATTAGCAGTGTATTTTGGAACACCAGAAACTGCATCAAAGAAAAAATGGGATCAAGCAGGTGGAGATAAAGGATTTAAATCTACAAAAAACGGTTCAGTATATAATTTTTATACAAATAAAGAATCTGAAAAAGAGCTTAAAAAATTAGAAACTACTACAACTATAAGTGGAGGAACTGGTTCGCTTAATGCATCAGATACTGCCCAGAAAATAGTTGCATGGGCTGAAGCTCAAGTTGGTAAATCAACTTTTTATAATTCACATTCTGGTTATGAGCAAAATGTTCAAAATTATTGTTCTGCATTTGTAGAATGTGCTTATTATGAAGCAGGACTTGAATATTATGGCGCAAATGCAATAGATTTACCTCATCCAAATAAGATGGAATATAATAGTGATGGAACAGTAGATTGTTCTAAAATACCAGTTGGTGCTATTATAGTATCACAAGGTGTTCCTGTAAATGGAGTGGCATATGGACATGTATGTTTATACATTGGAAATGGTTATATTATTGAAGCAGGTGGAAGTACAGTACAAAAGTCACCAATAGATGAGTCATTTGCCGGACAAGGACATAACTGTGCACCATTCCTAGGTTGGGGATTTGCAACACATGATCAAGAAGATGCACGTTCTAAACTTGTAAGTTCAGGAGGTATTTCTGGAAACTTCCCAGAAGGCTGGACTAGTTTTGGAGTGAAAAGTGATCAAGTTAGAAGTACAGGTATTGAAGGTATATATAAATTCGGTAATAAGCAATATAATATTTATTCTCAAGGATATAATGATGTTTGGGGTGAAAAACCATATTGGGAAGGAACATATGGAACAGATGCATGTGGAATAAGTTCTACAGCAATTATACTAAGTGGTTTAGGCGTAAATATAACTCCTGAAGGTGTTAATGGTGATGGAATAATACAAAATGGAAATACTATCCCAAGTCAGCTTAAAGATGAGTTAGCTAAATATGGTTTTTCATGTAGTGGGATAGATTATTCAAAGAGCAAAATTATCGAACATTTAAAGAGCGGAAATCCTATATTTGTACATGTTTCTGGAAGTAAGATAGGAAATAACAACTACGGCGGACATTATGTTACTTTGCTAGGAATAAATGATCAAGGACAAATTTTCTTAGGAGATCCTGCAGGTGGTGGTAATAATAGTGGATATTTTGATCAAAACAATATATTGTCAGGGGTAAACTGGTGTATATATGTTTATGGTAAATAAAGGAGTTTATATGAAAAATAA
>ULLQ01001389.1_pt1 | contig 22254 bp, 45 predicted proteins | sample 1951461 | NCBI WGS metagenome assembly ULLQ01 (sample SAMEA4835531, study PRJEB28245) | human gut metagenome | biome: gut microbiome; material: fecal sample | place: Denmark | collected 2008 | reverse complement strand
AAAGGAGGTTAACAAAATGAATAGTGATTTATTAAGGGGGCGAAATGAGCGAATTAAATAACGGTTTGGCCGAAGAAGTTTACAGCCGTCAGCTTTCAATTTTGCAATCAAGCGCCAAAATTGTGTTTAAAAATTGGTTCGGCGTCGATGTAGAGGATTACGGGAGAGCTGACCAAGCCGACGCTTTAGAGGCCGCAAAAGAAGAATTGATTGACGATTTAAGGGCGGTTTTCCAAGACAAGAAAAACAGATTTTTAATTGAATGTGAAAGGATAATAAATGAAGTTAGATGAATACCATAAAATACTGCGAGAACGGGCAAAAAGATACCGTGAGGCTCAAAAAAAGAGCGGACGCAAGCAAAGGCAATTTTTTTTAACAGAAGCCGAATTTGCTTATTTGAAAGAGGTTTTAAAAAAACTAAGAGAAAATGAAGGTGAACAATGATTGTTTGTTATTTTTCGTGTGGAGCCGCCAGCGCAATAGCGGTCAAACTTGCTATTAATAAATATGGAAAAGAGAACGTGCGTGTTGTCAATAATCCAGTTGCAAACGAACACGCCGACAACATTCGCTTTCTCAATGATTGTGAAAAAATGTTAGGGGTGAAAATTGAAAGGGCGTAAGCCTAAAGATTGTTATGTTGAATGTGGTATATTTTGTATGAAGGGAGAAAATTGATGGCATATTTAGAAGAACTGCTGCCCGAGTTCCGGAACGGGGCTAAGATTAGAAGACGTATTTGGGATGATAAAGAATTATTCGTAAAAATAAATGAAGCTGGCGAACCTGTTTTAAATAACGGTAATAAGTTTGAATTTTGTAGAAATATTAATTGTTCTGATTGGGAACTCTACCAAGAGCCTATAGATTGGGAATATATCATCGACCACAAATGCCTTTGCTGGTTTTGGGATGATGACGATACAGATGGCGTTATGGCTATATTAGTATCAGTTTATAAAGATTCACCGTATCGTTATTATTGTCGGGATTTAGCAGGATGTGGTTCATCAAGAAAGCATTTCCGCCCTGTCCGCAAAGATGAAGTAACTTTTTATGAGGATAATAAAGATGAGTAGAGAAACTCCGGAAGTCGGTGATATTTGGGAAATATATGACCCCAATGCAGGAACTTATAGAGCTATAGTAGTCAATACATCGGACTTTGTTCATCCTTATTGTGTTACGGATGATTATCAAGGGGCATTCCTATGGGGATATACTACCGAAACGTATATAGGCACATCCAAAGCTAAATTATCAGACTTATTCGAGGTGCAAGATGATTAAATTTGTTGCTGAATGGTTAATAGATTGGATTGTTGTTATGTTTATAATCGTTGTCGGTTTGTTCATTGTCGGTTTTGGAACAGTATTTTATCCATTTAAGAAAATTAGATACTTTTGCGGAGAAAAAGCCATGCATCTAATGGATGTTGCAGATTATTTTTTAGAAACGAAGAAATAGAGGCGTGGTGTGCGAAAAGAATTCCTAATAATGATGACATTCTACATTGCTGGACTTGTCTTTGTTAACTACGCAGAGCCGTTTAGTCAAACAGCATGTTATATTATTGGCTGGCTATCCTATTCGTTTTATTTTATTTTTTGGGAGGTTGTAAGAAAAAAATGAGTAAAGAATTAACAGATGCTTGGAAGGCCGGAAAGCTTAAAGCTTTAAGGTTGTATTATGTTCTATACAAAAATGGGCATATTGGAAAAGCAAACTTAATACAAACACCGGATTATTACGGTTTTTGGAACAATTGTGACCTAAACGATTTAATTAAAGAGGTGTTAGCTTTAGTTCCAGAATATACAGAATTTGTTCATCTTGAAACAATAGTCGCGCGGCAAGCGGAGCGCATTAAAGAGCTTGAGCAAGACGTTAAGACGCTAACTAACAATTATAAATTGCTAGAGGATAAGCAAGCGTCCGACATCATACACGGCCAAGCCTTAGTTGATGAGTTCGGCGATTTTGAGGCTCTTTATGAGGAAATTGTCCGCTTGAGAAAAGAAGTCGCTAAGGGAGACGAAATAATCGGAAAACTGTTAAATGAAGGGCATGCAGCCATAGAGAAAAATAAACAGCTTAGCCGCCTGCTAAAAGGACGTTTAGAAAAGGCGTTGAACAATAATTAATATTATTATGTTTTTTTTAATTAAAAAATGAGGTTTAAAATGAATATTGATTTTTTTAAAGAATTTCGTAAAAATTTGAATATGAAACAAAAGGAATTTGCGACCCTATTAGGTGTTAGTGAAGATTACATCTCAAAAATTGAACGGGGACAGCGTAAAATTTCGGATGAAATCGAAAAAAAAATTAACAAAATAATTGGAGACGGAGAAAAGCCAAAGGCCGCAACTTTAGAAGACGTATGTAAAGAAGCGGATGAAGCCAATAAAAAAGGTTTTTCTGAAGAATTACGCTATTACGGTCAGATGTATTTAGACAGGCAAAATACTATTGAACTTGCTAAAAAGTCGAAAAAGTCAATTATTGAAATGGCAAAAAATAAGGGCATCACAAAAGAAATGATTATAAGTTATTGCTCGGTTATCAAGTTAGAGAATTTCAACAAAAACGTGCTTTTTGCAGCCGTAGACAGCGAAGGAGAATATTTCTTTGAAGAATGACAAAAAGAGGTGCTATGTTCGCGTTTATAGTGGCAGCGAGCACGAAGTTTTAGAATTTGGCAATTATGAAGGCGATTGTTTCAAGATTGCCGTAGATTTAAAAGATTTGGCGGTTTTAGCCGATGAAATAACAAAGTATATTGAGGAAAGGCAAAAAAGAAATGAAAAATTTGAGAACTTTAAGCAATGAACAGTTAAACGTGTTGCGGTTGATTAACGAAGCTCTAGGCATGATTATGAACGAGGAAGACGATAGCAAAATTGTTAAACACTTATCAACAATTAACTCTCTCGTGAATGCCAACAATCGAACGCCTATATTTGCCGTCCTATCTCTGGGGCTAATGTCATTAAACCCGCCGGCAGATAATAAATAAATGAAGAGGGGGAGATAGTAAAGGCTCCCCTTTTTTATTGACGATAGGAAATTTAAAAGTTAAACTTGTTAAAGTTTTAATAAGCACTTTAATGGCATATGCTAAAAGATTGAAAATGCAGAAAAGAACAGAAGAAAAGTTAAACAAGGTTAAACTTTTAATCGACCGCGGAATAACCGACCAGCGGACAATTTCAAACATGTTAAACATTTCGCTGCCAACAGTTAACAAATTATGCCAATATATCACTAAAGGGATTGAAAAGCGTGTTAAAGAGACAGACGACCGCCGGAAAAGACGGGAGCGCCGAAAAAAAGAAGTTGCGATTATTCAGCTTGCGAAGAAGGAAGTTGAAGAAAAGCCTAGCGAAGTTCTTTTTGAAGATATGTTTAAAAATGCCGTTGTCGCTTTAACTGCAAGACTTGACAGTATGGAGGATGAAACGCTTGTAAATTTAGTTTTGAAGGTTGCAGAAATGGTTAAAGGTGGCGGGGATTAGTCTAATTTTGTATAAAATAGCCGTTTTTACCGAGGAAACAAGGACAAAAAAGACAAAATGAAGTTTGATATGAATTTTAATTTTTCTTTTGGAAGAACGGAGAAAAAAAATCTTTCGTTTGAAGAACTTTGCGAGGCAAGCGGATATTTTAAGCCTTTTCCTTTGCAAGTTAAAATGAAAGACTTTTTGATATACACAAAAGGAATTCACTTATTACTCGGGGCGCGAAAATATGGAAAGACTGATTATGCCGTAATCATGGGATGCGCTGAGGCTCTTTTAAACAATAATGATTTGAAGATTTTATTAATAACTAAAGAAAAAGACCGCGGCCGTGACCTTGTTAAAGAAGTGCGGCAAGCATTAATTAAGCAAGGCGTTAAATTTCGCAATCGTTCGGAAAGCGTGTTACGGCTATCAGGAACAAAGGGAAAAGAGCCAAACCTTGATTGCCTTAGCGTAAGAAGCCGAGGATTTCGCGGCCGCCACCCCGATATTGTTATAATGGAAGACCCGATAACGCCGGATGATGATAGTGAGACGGAGCGAAGCCGGGTTAAAAAAATTTATGACGAAGTTATAAAATTAACACATAATGTCGGCATTGTTGGCCAGCCTGTGCATAAGCTGGATTTGTATCAGCAATTACGAAAAATAGTTAATACGATGGAAGTTAAACATGGCAGTATTCCAGAGCTTGACGCCGATATTGACGCCGAAAGAGCGGCCGGAGTAGATGAATTTTCAATACAAGCATCGTATTTTCTTAACATAATGGACAGCTTAGAGATGCCCTTTTCGCTTGTTAAAGAAGTGGATTATTTCGCGCAAAAAACAATTTGCTGGATAGACCCTTCGCACAAAGGGCGAGATTATACCGCTGTTGTTTGCGGTGGCCGAAATTTGACTGATTTTGTCATGTGCGGTTTTTGTTTTAAAAAACCATGGTATGAATGCACACAAGAGCTTTTGCTAATCAATAAACTTTTAAACATAGAGCATACAGTTATTGAAACGAACGGGCTGGGCGATTTGCCAGTTATTGAACTTCGCAAGCAAGGGATGCCTTGTCTCGGATATACTACAACTTTAAATAAGCACACAAAAATAATTAATTCGGCCGCATTTACACCGGATTTAAAGTTAACACGTTTAAAAAATGCACCGGCCGAGCTTATAAAGGCGAATGATATTTTTATTGAACAAACAAAAAATTATGAATATAATAGCAAACATGATGACGCACCGGATAGCGTAGCGAGTTTAATATCTTATGTCAGGGGGTTATAGTGGGCGTATTCAGTTTTTGGGGCAATCGTAAGCAGACGGAAAATGACGTTATAAATTTGCCAGAAGTTTTTTGTTTAAAGCTTGGATTGGACGATTTTATTAAAGAGAAAGCGCTAAGCTTTTATGAGGCTCTTTTAACACAATGCTATTTGCGAAGTGAAAATTTTCCAGACGATAAAGCAACAACTCTTTGGAACCGCTATAATATGGTTGACCCTATATTGTCAAAAGGCGTCATTTCATTGCTCGCGACTGCGCTTGTTGAAAAGCGGACTATGGCAATCGCTTATGATAAAGCGACAAATGTAGCATATGAAGCTTTGGGGGAAAAATATACTAAAATTTATCAGGATTACGAAAAAAAATTAAAATCCGATGACGGGATTTTTGTTAATTTTGCATTGTATTACAAAACAGACTTGCTACTTGTTTACCTTGCCTTGCTGTTTAATGCGTTGAAAGCGTCCGGCGTACAGTTGGGACTTGCGCAAGCCTTAAAATTTAAAGCTGCTGAATTACGCACAACGCAGGCCAATAATTCATTGGCCGAATGGAAGACGCAAGGCAACGCGATTGTGTCCGCCTTAAAAGAGGGGCGTCCGGTTCTCATTGATAAAGAAGATGATATTGAATTAACAAAGCTTGACATTGACCCGGTTAAGAATGCAATTGAATTTTATGCCCAGCTTATCGCTGGAGAATTTAATTTAACGACCAGCTTCGTAACGGGAATTCTCACAAACGGCATGAACTCAACCGGGGAAGCCGAACTTGAATTTAACGAAAACGGGATAAAAACCTTTTTCATGTCCATTTTCAAGCCAAATGTTGACGAATTGTTGAAGATTAATATTAATTTCAAAACGGACAATTATCGCCAAACCGCCGAACTAGTTAAAGCAATCCCTTATCTTGAAAGTTCGGAAGTCGTAACAAATGAACAACTAGAAAAGTTTGTAAAGTATGCCCTTGGCGAAGAATAAAAGGCTTTGGCTGCCGGACGCTTATTTAAAAAAAGTCCTTCCGGAGGGATTTTTTAAAAGACGCGTTTTAAATAAAAATCTGTCAATTAATAAATTAATTTTTCGCGCCCTTGTGACCGCTGCAACCCTAGATGAAAGGGAATTAAAAGACAGTTACACCCGGGCAATAAAATTTTATCGGCAAAAAATAAAACGCCTCGAAGCGGAGGATGTCAAAAATCCTGAAAAAAAAGCTTTAAACAATGAAAAGCTTATTAAAGAGCGGATTAAGAATGTTGTTCTATATGATGAAGCGCAGCGCTTGAAGGAGGAGCATAAGGGAGAGTATTATATATGGCTTCCGTCCTCTTCAAAAGAACCTAGGCCAGAACATCAATTAAAATATGGAAAAGTGTTTAAATGCGGTGTTGGTGAATTTCCAAACGATGACTACGGGTGTAAGTGTGGCGCCTATTTTTTAGGTGACGACCCGTTAAACAATGACGTTTTAAGTGACAGTCAAAAAAAAGCACTTGAAAAAATGATAAAAAAAGATAAAAATACAAATGTCAACAATTTTTTTGATAAACTAGGAATTTAAAAATGAGCGAAGAAACAAAAGACAACGGCGCAGACAATAACAACAACACCGGCAACAATCCCGGTTCTGAAAAAGTGACTTATGTAACCTTAACGCAAGAGCAGTTTAACCAGTTGGTCGGCAAAAAAAACGATGATGATAACAACGGGACTTTGAGCGAAGCAAAAAGCGCTTTGAGGGACGAACAGAATAATCAGGAAAGCCGCGCCGAAATGGAACAGGCGATTAAATTTAATCTTGCGGCGGATGATTATATTAAGCAGAATAAGGAAATTTTGCCGGAAGAAGCTCAAAAAATTATTGAGGTTGTGAATGTTAAAAAATTTTCTTCGGAAATGGAAAAAGCCCAAGAAATTAAAAAAGCATTAATTCAATCGTTTATCCAGTTTGAGGAAAATGTTAAAAATTTGCCCGGAAGCATAAAAGCGCAAGTCGATTTATTTAACCAATTGACCGAACGGGAGAAATCCCGCAGAGCTGGCGACTTTTGGGGAATTGTGGAAGTCGGGATTGAGTGCAAAAAATTAGCTCGAAAGGCCGAAATTCTGCAAAATAACGGAGGTTACGGCTCCGAAGGGAATAACGCTTTTGAAGAGCGTTTTTTAAAAATGTCAGAAACTTTTTTAAAGGAGAAAAAGTAAATGAAACTTTTAGCAACCCCCTATGAAAGGGGAAATGCGGATCAGATTGTTAGTCGCCCCTTCCCGGCAAAAGTGGCGGAAGGTCTGGCCGTTTATGAAGACGCCGACGGTTGCCATTTGATGACCGAGGAGAAAATTCCGTCGGGTATTGCAGCCCGGCAGGGTTTAGCAGCAGGCGAAAAACTCGCAAGCGGCCGTGAGATTTATGTACAATGTGCAAATAATGAAGTTATTGCTAAAGTAGGCGACCCCGTTTATATCGTCCCCGCTACCGGGTTGTTTTCGGCAAAATCAGACGGAAACATTAAAATCAACGCAACCTTCCGCTTTACTGAAATTGTCAGGGCTAGAGCTGCCGACGGTACCGTATATGATGCATGTTGTATTGATATGCCGGCGCCTATGGAGGTAATTAACACCGCCGAAGGTACTGTTGCGAATGTAACCGGAACGCTCGCAATCGCAAACGGCGGAACTGGAGCGACCGAAGCGGCGCAAACTCTTGAAAATTTGGGAGGTCAGCCTAAAGCTTAATAGCCGAAGGGTCAACTAGGGTTTAACTTTTTTGAAAAGGTAAAAAAATGGTCACTGATGTAATTAGCAGCATTCGGACGACGGAAGAGTATTTGCGCGCCGTCCAGCTTTCTTACTCGCCGGTAATTTTGGCGATTAGAAAAAAAATCAAGCATGACATGACAAATGACGTGCAGATTAACTTTAAACGTCTTGACATCGACAAGGACAACATCGTTGCCCAGAATTTGACGCCGGGACAGACTGAAATCGGCCACATTAAAGCGCATGAGACGGTTAAAACTTTCAAGAAGTATATTAAAGGGGCGAAAATCACGCAGTCCGTTTATAACTTCAACTTTAACCGCATCCCTGAACTTGTTTCTAAGGTAATTCGGGGTTACTCTATCATGTTCGACACCATGGGTCTTTATGGTGACAATGGAATGAACAACGGCGTTTTGAAGACGAACGACGAAAACGTTATTAACAACAAGAAAATCGAAATTGACAATACCGCCGATATTATGGCGTTGGCTAATCAAATGGTGGATATTGTATCGGGTATCAAATTGCAGGTAAGCGAATACACCGCATCCCGTGACGTCCTCGTTTACGTTTACGGTGCGCAGCTTGTTAGATTGCTTGACCGTGTGTTATACAATGGTTCAACCATTCGAGAAACTCTTGAAAAAGAGTGGCCAGAAGCAACGTTTGTTATTATTCCGAACATTGTTTTGCTCGACCAGAATAATAACGGCTTCGTTGTTTACTCGCAGGAACTTGTTACCCTGAACTATACCCGTTTGCCGATTATGTCCGAAAATGGATATAATCCAGAAGATAAGTATTTTTGGGGCAACTTTGAAATGGGTTCAAACATGGTTGACGTTGAAGAATACGGCGCGGCAATCAGTCAGCCCCTAACGTTTAAAAGCGCTGCTGCTGCGGCCGATTCTTTGAAAAAAACAGCAAAGAGTAAATAAATGACTGAGAGCGAATTAATAGAACAAGCGGATGCAATCTTAACGGCAATTAACCAACCGTCACTAACTCCGACAGAACAAAGATTGCTTTGGTGCAAGCCGCATTCAAACGCGGTTGAGTTCTTTAATTCGCTCTCGTTCATTTTAAACAAAAGAGACGGCGCGGGTGATGCTGTCGAACGATTAAATTATTATGCCAAATTTAACGGGGTTGATGTTAATTTGATTAAAACAGTTCCTAACAATGTTTTTTTAGGGTCGCCTTTATGAGAAGAAGAAAAGTTGTTAAAGGAAAAGGTTTTGAAAAATATATAACCGGCCAAGTTGGTAAATATCAATTTCAGGCCGGACTTTTGCAGAATAAACCGCATTATGCGCCGCTTAAGACATTATTAGGTTATCAGAACGGCAAGCCGGTATTCCAAAAACATTGGTATTCATATGCTGGCAAAAAATTATTGCGCCAAGGAAACAAGCCAGACGGGACTTTATGGAAAATCGGTCAAAAAATGGATGATGCATTTATGTGGTTGAGAAAGCCATTTACATTGGCTAAAAATGCGGATTTATTGGCGGTTATTAATTTTATTGTGGATAACTTGAACGGAAAAGGAAACCAACAGAGAATTTTAAACGCTATTCAAGCAGTTATCCGCAACCCAATTTTGCGGGGAGACTATGGCCGCAACTCTCAAAAGACGGCAAAAGAAAAAGGATTTAATCAGCTGCTTATGGCGACAGGACAGCTTTTTAAAAATATAAAAGTTAGGTTTTTAAGAAATGTACAAAAATAAGCTGACAGATGATTTAAGAGCAATTTTTGGCGTAAAAAAAATAATTTATGCTAGCGTTGATGACGGGAAAGAACAAGGCGCTATTTACGCCGATATTGAAGAGGTAAAACAAAATGTACAATATGGACGGCAACGTTTTACTGTGCGGCTAAATCTTGGGATGTGGGGGACAAAAGAGGGTTACCCCAACGGATTTTTTAAAAATAGGTTGCGCGAAGCAATGAAAAAAGCTAATTTAAAGGAAAGGTGCAGCCGGTTTTTAGTTTTGGGAAAAGAAGAAAATATAAAATTCCCTGATTATGAGGGTTATTTTAGCCAAACTTCAATCCCAATGTTTTACACGGTAAGCCTAGATTATGACCCGGCGAAAAAAACAAAAGGTGTTGAGGTTGTTTTAAATTTAATAAAAGGAGTTTTTAAAAAATGAATGATGTATTGCTTGAATATGTTATGAAGGTGAACCGGTTTACGCCTATTCCGTCCCCCTCAACGCAGCGGCTCCATAATGTTTTAGCTGTCGTTAAGCAAAAAACCGCAGAAACGCCGAAAACCGTTATTAAGGTAACGAATGCGTCGGACTTGGCCGCTATAACCGACACAACCGCGCCAATGTCATTAATTGAAGGCGGTTTAACGTCCTTCTTTGCTTTGCCTATGGATGCATTGAAGCTTGACAGCGCCGCAATTACCAATATGTCAGAATTTGACTATTTTACAATCTTGATTGACCCGGCCTTCGGCGATGAAGCACTTGAAAGCTTAACATTGCCGACAGGGTTCGACGGAGTAGTCGGGATTTCAAGTAGTGATAATAGCGTTATTGAAGAATTCGTTAAAAAAGAAAACCATTGTGCTTTTTATCAGGCAGAAGAAACCGCCGGCAATAATATGTTTAAAGCTTTCGGCTCTCTTTTGGCCTACAAAAAAAATAAATGGACTAACCAGCAATATATCGCAATGGATTACAACGACGGCGTTAGCTCACTTGATACGGCAGACGATTTATTTGAAATTCGCGCAAGTTTTGTTTTAAGCTCCCCCGAATATGGCAACCGCTTGGCGTTCTTTGTCTGCGGCGGAAATGCGGGAGCGGTAGCAATCGCCGCGCCTTATATTTATCAAGAATTGATTACAAAATTGCAGGGAAGCGCTTTAACTTGGCTTAATCTGAATGAACCAGATTACACAACGGCCGAAGCTGCGTTGCTGGAAAATCAATTACAGAAGGTTATTGATAAGTACATCGAAAGCGGACAAATTTCGGCAGGAAGCATCGCAGTGACGGCCGACCAAGATAATTTTGTTATGTCAGCAGCGGCGAACGTTCCGCAGCCTAAAGCGACATGGCGCATTGTCTCAACTATGAGCGAAGGAGAATAAATAAATGTCAATTCAACTTTGGAGAAGCAAAAACGGCTTTGTGTACAATGGCGTTGATTATGAGTTTTTGGACGTCGATAACGTTACAGTGACCCGTAATGAGCGCAAACACAAGACGCGCGGGGCAAATTCAAAAAATAAAGTGGGTTTCGTCTACAAAGAAAATTCAAAGATGCCCGATAGCGTTTTATTTAACGTTATGAATTTGTCAGCTGAAATTATGCAGATTTTACAAAACGCATATGAAAATGAAACTTTGCTTGATGTGTATTGTATCGACAGCATGACCGGCGAAAATTTTACCGGGAAAGACTGTATTATTACCCACTTCCCGCAGCAGCTTAACATTGCCGAGGGCGAAGAAACTTATAATGTAGAGTTGACATTTGAAACGTTCAATTTGAAGCCGGTCGTTAAATGATTGAAGCGGGAGACATAAAAGGCATAAAAGGGCTGTATGCTTTTAAAGCATTACAGACCCTTTTGCTGTCTTATTATATGCTGCCAGAATTTCGCAAAGAAAAAGAAACTTATGCAGAATTTTTAAAACGCTTTAATGATATGGCAGAGGATGAAAAGCGCGAAATATTGCGCACCTCTCTTTATTTTGCAGGTATTGAAGAAAAAGAAATTTTTGCCTTGGTTGCTTTTGCGAAAGATAAAAACGGCATACATTATCAGCCTGCGAATGTCGCTAATCTTGAAATTAAAGAACTGTTTGATATAATTATTGATGTCTGTATGGCTATTTTATCAATTGATGTTTTTTTTTAACGAAAAATGAATTGAAGAAGATACCAAACGGAAGCGGCGACATCGTTGGGGCTGTTAACGAGCTGATGAAAACACGCGGGGATTTTACCCTCGAAGAAGCAGTCAATAAATCTTTGTTAGAGGTGAAGAAGTGGCGGGAGAGTATTTAATTAAGATTAGAACGGTTCTTGACAAGCAAGACGCGAAAGAGATTGAGGATAATCTTAACAACCGTTTTGAAAACGTCGCCGAAAAATTTAACACCTCACTTAAACGAGGATTGAAACGCTTAGGCATATCGGGCATAATTACCGGCGCCGTTTATGCTATGATTAACGATATTGACCGTTTAAATAGCTCTATTGATGAGACATTAAACAAGTATCAAGATATTAAGGCGCAAGCTGCCGCCCAAAATTTGTTACCTTCTGAATATTGGAAATTATCAAGATTATCTGAGCTTTCCGGCGTAAAAAATTTTGATACTCTTTTTCAGCAATTCCGCGAAACGATGAATAAAACAAATCGGGGCTTTAATACCCCGTTAAATCAATTCCGCGGTCAAGGTGCAGATGCCAATACATTTTTACAAGTTCTTTCATCACTTCAAGCCGCAGACCCTAAAACGCGGCAATTAGCGGCTGAGGGAATTTTTGGCCAATCTGGAGCTGCTGACATTAATAAATTGTTGTCTGTCGATTTGAACAGTTTAGCACAAAAAGCATTTGCCGGGATTGATGATGAAAAATTTGATGAAATGATACAACGCGGCATTATGGCAAGCCGCGAACAGATGATTAATAATCTCCGGCGAGAATATGACAATTTACAACTCAGAAGCTCATTAATAACGCCGGATGTTTTAAGTCGGCAAGATAGATTTAAGCGGGCTGAAACGGGATATGAGGATAAGCTTATATCAAATTACGATTACGCCGCGACGGTTCAAGAAAAAATGTACGAAGCACAAACCGCGACGGTATCGGGCATAAATAAGCTTGTGGATGGTGTAAAAAGCATATATAATCAATTAACAAGGCTTTCAGATTTACAGTCTCAATTTTATAGGGGCGAAATTACACAAGAAGAATACGAACAAGCGCAAGAGGATATTTTTAGATGATAGGCGGAGAAGCACCGGTTATTGTATTCACATTCCCCAATATATTAAGCATTGGGAGTATTGGCTTGCCTGCTGTCGTTCCTATTTATTTGGATGAAAAAATAAGCGGGATTATGGCCGATGACGTGAAAGATGCCGTCAGAATTGAAAGCCAGACAATTGGCGGGTTAACGTATCAGCGCAAAGTCATACAATCGTTGACTTTAACACTCCGGATTATAAAGGATAATGTTGTTGGAACAACATTTACAAGCTTGGCCGCAAAAGTTTACGAATTAGTTGACAGCAAAGACCCAACGGACATGAGCTATTTTATTACAATATACTACGATAGTAGCTTTATGTTGCAAGGTTATTTAACCGATTATAGCAAATCAACGATTGAAGGAACTAATCAATATTTGGTCAAGATGACGTTTTCAAGTGTTCCGGCCAAACAATTAGCCGCGACCGTACTTGATAAAGTTGATAATGTTATTAATTTACTTCCAAGAGGTTAAACTATGGAAATAGCCGCTTATAAATTGATTAATCTAGAAGATTTCGACGCTCTTGGGGGTCCTCAAGCTTATTATACTAAACAATTTCAAGACTTGTCAGAGCTTTCATTTATGGTATGTAAGTGGGAAGATTATGGTATATTAATAAATGGTGAAATAATTTTTCCGGGAACAAACGGAATAAATCCCTATGCTTTGAAAAAAAACGCAATTTGGATTGATGATGAGCGTAATGTATGGTGGGGGCTGCTTGATGTTAATTAATTGCATAAACGGTTTTTACATGTTCCAGCCGGAAAGCATAAACGAGTTAGATATATGGCAGCGTTTAAACAATATTGAGCTGGTAAGAGACGGCGAATATTTCACTTTTAAAGAATTGGCGGAGTTTCCGAATTACAGCTTTGCCGGCTGGTTATACGGATTAATCCCTTTTATTTCAAACTATACTGGAGAAAAAAGCGAAGTAATGGCGCGCAATAAGTTAACGTTTGACTTAAGCAGCCAAAGTATAACAAGCATATTGTTAGCAACGGCTACAGATGTAGTTGCTGATTATGGCGAAGGGATTTATAAAAATAGCCCGAAATTGCCGCAAGCTTATACATTAACAAAAGATTTAAAATTGATGAGCGGATTTTTAGCTTTTTGGGACTACAAGTTTAACCGCTATGCAATTGAAAGGTTTTACTATGAAGGTATTTAGCGCAAGTGTAGCAGGCGGGCAAGTGTTAATCGGTGGAAAACCCGTAACAGGTTGCGAAATTTTGGGGCTGGGTGGGGATAGCTCCGGCGCTGTTGTATTTGCTGAGGATAAGCTTGTTTACATCCCAAACACCTCCCCCGATATTGACAAGTTGATTGATGTCAATAAAGATTTGTTGCAATTCTTAAACGATTTGATATTATTGATAAGTAATGAAATTTACGCCAGCAATGGCGGCGGCGAAATTACCGCGCCAACATTCAAGGCGGATATGCTTAAAAAAATTCAAGATTTAACAATAATACAGCAGGATTTCGATGATTTGCAGAAAGATTTAAAATGAAAGATGTTGATTTTGACAGCGAAGGGATGCCATTTTTTAACGATACAATCGTCTATAAAGGCGAAAATTTATTAACCACGCAAGAGGGTTATTTATATTATGCCCCGAATTTTGGTATTGATTTAAAGCGGTTTATTGACCCCGACGTTGTTATCCAAACAGAAACTTTTAAATCGTACGCAGTTAATAAATTGGTCGAAAATGGCATAAATATAACGAAGGTTGAACAGGTCGATAGAATATTTGAAACCGTATTTAATTTTTTTGCTGAGGAACAAGATTTAGAAGGATTAGTAAGCCAATGAGTTTTAGCGTCGAAAATGGTTATAGTCCACGAACTAACGAAGATTTAGTTAACGATTTAGTGAATGCTGTAAACGAAGAATATAGCGAAACGTACACGCCCGAGACTATCGTCGGGAGTAATATATATAAGCTGTATTATCCTGCTCTGCAAATCGCGCAAGGTGTTGAAAACGGGATTAGTCAAATCGGCAATAAAGCGCAAGATTATGTTACTTATGTTAATGACAAAATAAAATATCCTAAGTCATCACCTAACGGCATCATGCAGGCATTAGCGAACGATTTGGGAGTTATAGCCTCAATCGCACCAATTACCACGCCAGACAAACGCGGAACTTGTGATATTGCTTGTGATGTGGACACATCGGCGGAAGATTACGCAACTTTAAAACAGAATATTATTAACAAAATAGGCCAATGCGCTACTACTGGCCTAGTTTATTCCGGTTCAGAAACTGGATTTTTTACAGGCATCAACGGACAAAAATTCCCGATTTCATACGCAATCCCGACAGTCTTAACGTTTAACATAAAAATTGCGATTACAGTGTCGCGTAATACGACGGAATTTATTCCGGCCGAAGTAACAATTAACAAGCTTTTTCGGGAACTTTTTAATCAATCTTATCGATTGGGAAAAGATTTTGAACCCGATAGTTATCTTTGCAAAGAACAACTGCCGTGGAGTTCGTCCATTACGGTAACTTATCAAAATGGTTCTGGTTCTTTTACTGGAGAAGTGTTTAAGTCTGCGTATAATCAAAAAATCGTATTAGGGACGGTCAACGCCGAAATTATAGATGAGTAATCCAGAGTATAGACATCAACTTTTTACGCAGAATGACGAAAACGCAAATCGTTTTTTTCAAACGTTTTTAAAAATCCTTAAGCCAACCATGGACGACTTAAAGGCCTATTATGATAATTTTTATAAATCGCCAGAATTGGGGAGAACATTATACAATCAACAAATTGTCCCGATTTATAATATTTTGGAAAAGAATTTATTCATTTCAACATTTTACACTATAATGGAAGCTCAAGAATTTATCGGGACGCCAGATGCATATTGTAAAATTTTATATTCAATTTTTGGCTCAAATGCTACGATTACAATCGACGAGAAAAATCCTTTACATATAAAAATTGACATTATCGCGCGTTATGTTGAATATTTTTTATGGGTCGATGAAGAATATAAATTTTATGTTACAACCGAAGCAGGCGAATATTTAGGATTTGCGGCCTTAGTTGCGCGCATAACTGATAGGCAACTAGCAAACATGTTGCAAGAGATGACAAACGCCGGGACATATTTAGAGTTTACTTATACACAGGAGAACCCAGACAATGCCTAATATTGACCAAGTTAAGACAATTAGTGATTTGGAACGTATAGCAAATTTAGAAGATAGCTACGCGTTAGCCGTATCAACTGGAGCCGCTACTAATTCGGCCACTTGTTTACAAATGGCAACATATTTAAAAGCCTATTTGCAAGCTGTTGAAAATAGGGTTGATGTTGTTAATTCATCATCTGACACGACACATTATCCAAGCGCAAAAGCTGTTTGGGATTTTGGAAATTATAAAATTCAGCTTGTTAATCAAGCCGGAAGTGATTTAAACGTTCTTTACTGCATCCCGGAGAATTAACTATGCCTTTGTATTATAGGGGTAAAAGAATAAGAGAATACGGCGCAAGTGGATTATATTTAAGCGCTAATTTAACATCTAACAATTTTGAAGTAAACGGAAGCCCAACAATAAACGGGAACAATGTAAAGGGGTTTTCAAATGCCAATTTTTTAAAAATTCCACCGTTTACCCCCGAGGCGTACCCTTGGGAGATAAAAGTCAGATTTTCTTTCGAGCTTGGCGATTTAAATCAAGACCAATATATTTTTGGCGCTGCGGAAAATTATAAAAGTGTAAAATTAGCAATTTTAAACCGCAAAATAGCATTGTTTGTAAGCTCAAACGGTATAAGCTGGGATTTAGTCAATGCAAAAGGTAAGACAGGCATGGACCCTTATAATGTTTATGACGTAATCGTTAAATATACGGGGTTGCGCTATACTGTACAAATGAAAAAGACAGCTGATAAAGATTTTACTGAAGAAATCGCCGTTGAAAACACAATAAGTCTTTATAAAATTAATACGCCTCAAACTTGGATAGGTAACGACGGGCAAGCAAGTGACACATATTCCCGCGCTCAAATTTATCTTGGCAAAACTGAAATAAACGTTAACGGCTCCCCTTTTTGGCGTAACAAAAAAACAGAAATTGTGTTGAAACCGATAGGCCAAGCGTATTTAAATGGTCAAAAAGTATTTGATGTTCAAGCACATGCGCCTTCGTATGTCATCGGAGAGGTGGCAAATCCAAATGTGCAGCAAATTTTTAACGGCGTAATGACAAAGCCGGGAGTTATCCAAATTCATTGCATAGGCGGCGGAAATCCGACAACTTGGGCATTTTATGGTACTAACTTCTCAGGTTCTGCCGCCGGTTATATCGGGGATGCTTACATAGCTAGACCCTGCAATATACGCATGGTTGTAGGGGCGAGGGAACAAGCTTCAATGTTTCAAATATCAGACTTGACCACTCCGGATAATTGGCTGACTGTAATACAATGTAATTCTGGTCATTCTGCGTCCGCATCAGGCGGTGGCCGTGGCGCAGATGCCCCAATATTAAACGGGCACGGGTATCTAGAGTTATTACAGCCGCCAGCTTTGAATAGAGGCGGAAACGGTGGCGATAGCTCCGGTTCACATCATGGCGCGTCTGTTTGGGGTGGTTACGGTACCGGTTCAGTTAATGGATATGGAAAATTGCAATATTTACGTAAATATAGATAAGGAGAAAAAGATGAAAGCTTTTGAGATGATTAAAAAATATACGCCTTGTTTCTTGAAAGCCGTAAATTCATACAAAGGGTTTAATTATACATTTTGGGTTATTGGATGTTGGATTTTGCAATATCCTAAGACTTTTAAAGATGGACGTCTTGTCCAAGAGGGCGACGAAGTAACCCAAGATGAGGCCGACCAGATTTTGAAAGACCATTTAGCCGAGTTTGAACTCCCGGCCGGGGATTGGTCGGAAAACCAGAAAGAAGCTTTATTGTCAGTTATGCACTTCATCCAAAAAGAGACTTGGCCGGAATCTCCGCTTTGTAAAGCAATCGAAGCCGGAGACATGGAGACGGCACGAACTGAGTGGGAAGCTTTGAAAGCTGTAAATTTTGAAGGGCTGGATTTCCCCGCATGGAGAGATGAAGAAATTAACCTTTTCTTTGGCGTTGACAAAGTTGAAGAAACAAAGTAATATATAAACGTTGTATGTTTCGACCTCAAAAGGGAAAGTTAAGCGCTTTCCCTTTTTTGTTGACATTTTAAAAATTTTATGAAACCCTTTTAATAGGTGGTTAACATGGTCGAAAAAATGATTAACAATAATTACTTCACTATTTGTACAGGGTCAGCGGTTGCTCTTATTATCCAATATTTGCCGCAAATTCAAAGTGTGTTTATCTTTATCGCAACTATTGTTTATTTAGTGTATCGCATAAGAAAAGAGCGGGCAGAAGCAAAAATTGCAGAGGAAAATTTAAAAAATGAAAGAAAACGACATTGATATTTTAGCGCGCACTATTTACGGAGAGGCCAGAGGCGAGACAGATTTGGGGAAAATGGCTGTTGCGTCCGTAATTTTAAACCGCTACAAGGCAAAAAAATGGTTTTCCGGCGCAACTATTGCGGAAACATGTCAATTCTGTGTAAAGGGTTCAAAATTTCATCAATTTTCTTGTTGGAATGAAAGCGACCCGAATTTTAAAAAGCTTATATCCGTAACAACTGAAGACGCGCAATTTTCAAAATGTTTAGAAATTGCAAAAAAATATATTAGCGGGGAATTGAAAGACGTTGTATGTGGTGCATGCCATTATCATACCGTTAATGTTTTGCCGAAGTGGGCTAAAAATAAAAAAGCAGATTTTTTAATTGGCAATCATCTATTTTATTGCGGGATATTATGAAGCTGGGCGTTGAATTTACAAGAGCTGTAATAATATGTATATTGTTGGAATGTTTATATTTGTTAATTTCTAACAAATTTGAAGCGGCCGAAGCGATAAGTATTAAAATTCTGGATGTCTTATGAAAAAAATATTTTTGGCCTCAATAATCGCGAATATAATACTTTTTCAGCTTTGGCAATTTGAAAAAGGGAAAAGAATAGAGCAGCAAGCCGCTTTTTTGGCCGCAGAGGAAGAAAGAAAGGTTAAAAATGAAAAATCTATTTGCACCGAGAAGAAAATCGCCGTATTGCGAAAAAAAGAGGCGAAACCGCAAAATAAAGATTGCGATTGTCTCAACACTGCTTTGCCTGATGATGTTATTAAGTGGCTGCGCGAGTAAACGCGCTAAAAATAATTGTATCTACTCAATCGTTACCACAATGGACGCTTTAGAGTGCGTTAAGCAACTTCATGAAGCCCAATAAAAAAGGGAGCTATTCGCTCCCCTCTTTTTTTAAAAAAAGTTTCAAAATGTATAAAATCATTTGCGACCGACTGCGCCCCTCATTGTTGGCCAGTTTATCAATCTTTTTTAACGTGTCTTCATCAACGCAAATAGAAAATTGTATTTTTTTCATGATGCCCCCTTTTATTTTAACGACGGAATAATTTTCTTATAAATTCTCAGGCCGTCAATCTCCACCGCTCCGGCCTTAATTGCCTCGTTGACTGCCTTTGTATCAATTGTAATAAATTCGGCCGGAACTTTTGAAATGTCGACCACGTCAAAAGTCCACAATTGGCGAAATGTGACATATTCGTTTGAAATATTGACATCATCAATGTCGGCCGTGTCATCAATTAGCTTGTTTTGCTTTGCTGTCAAAGTCTTAATAACGGCTTCCTTTGTAATTTCGTCGTAATCACCATTTTTTTGCTGTTCAAGCTCAAGCGCCAAATTTAAAGCTTCATCCTCGCGCTGCGCTTTTTGTGCCAAGCGTTCATTTAATAAGTCATGAAATTTAACTGTTGCATAGTTAGACAACTTGTCGCGTAAGATATTATCCGCTTTTTTAAGTAAATTAACTGGGACGTCATAATGATTTTTTATTTTTTTTAGCTCAGTTTTTAGCGGCTTTTCAAGCGTATCAATTTGCAAATCAAGAGTTTTTTTATAGTCATTAACAGCTTTTAAATACTGGCAAGCATTTAAATTGTCGGCTTCGTTGTCTATTGTTGTTTTTTCTGCGGTGTCTAAAAAAATTTGCGCATTAATATCTAGGGGATTTATATTATTATTCATTTTTTTTCCTTTCCAAAAAGTTATTACAAAAACCAATTTAAACCAAAAAAAATAATAATCAACCATTTTTTTATTGACATTATTAAAAAAAAGATTATTTGTAAAAGTGTAATTAAAAAAAGAGAGGTAAAACATGCACAAAGACGGTATATATTTTAATATGTCGGAAAATGAATATTTTTCGGATGCCGAAAGGCTTGATTTTTCAGGTATGAAAAAAATACTTGAAAGCCCGGTTAAATATTGGTTCAATTCCCGCTTGAATCCGCTATATGAGGAAAAAACAAGCCCGGCTATGCTGGCGGGGAAAATGTGGCACAGTTATATTTTAGAGCCTGAAAATTTTTATAAAAAATATTGCGTTATGCCCGATGAAATAGACAACTTGTCTAAAAATTCAAAAGATTATAAAAAATGGCGAGATTTGCAGACAAAAGAGGTTTTAACGCCTAGTGAATTTAACGAAATGTATTTTATTATCCAATATTTGAAGACGAAAGGGCAAATTTTCGACGACAATATATTTACGGGCGGTTATCCCGAAGTTTCTATATTTTTCACTTATCAAGATATAAAATGTAAGGCGCGCATTGACTACTTAAGGCTTAAGCAGTTAATCGATTTAAAGACAGTGGCCAGCGTAGGAGATTTTAACGATTATTGTCGTCTTTTCTTCATCAAGTATAAGGTTTATATACAGCTTTATTTTTATTGCGAAGCCATAAATGCCGCAAAATCTTTTGATAATAGCCAAGTATTTGGCGATAAAAAGCAAGTTGAGTTTTGGCATGAGCTTAAACAACAAGAGGACATAAGCCCTTATGTTTGTTATGTTAGCCGGATAGTGCCCGAAGCATCGTTACGCGCTTTCATGCCGGGAGCCTGTCCTGACCTTTATCGTTTGGCTGCTGGAGAGGTAAAAAAAGCATTAGATGTTTATAAATTTTATTGCCGAGAGTACGGACTTAACCGGGCTTGGCTTGGTAAAAAAGACTATTTATCTGTTTTAAAAGACGAAGATTTCCCGCAACTATTTTTTAAAATTTTGGAGGTGTCAGACTATGAGCGCTAAACATTTAAAATTTATTGATAGTTTGATATGTTTAAACTGCGGAAAAGAGCCGACGCATCACCATTTATTAAGGGTTAGGCGGGAATATTTGGAGGCGGCCAAAGGTTGGGAGGGGTTCGCTTTCCCCAAGGTTAAAAGTAAAGGAATGGGGACGAAGTCAGACGATAAGTTTACACTCCCGCTTTGCCCTGTTTGTCATCAAATGTTACATATCGACGGCAACGAGAAGCATTTTTTAAAGTGCATCGGAGTAACCGAGCCGGAACAGTTGGCGCTTTTCTTGTATAATAATTCAGGCAACCGGGAAGTTTGCTTAAAAAAAATTAAAGAAATTAGGGTGTTACGAAATGGATTATAGAGTTGTTAAATTGTGCCGTGTTGGGCATCAACTACGCTTGAAAAAGATATATTATTGCGGTTACTATCTTAGCCCAGAGGGGAATTTAAAGCGTAATAATAAGCAATTAAACACATATGACCGTCGTAAATCGCCTTATTATTGTGTAGATTTTTTTTCAGGCCAAAAAGATAAATTAGGCAATAAGCTATATAATAACGACATCGTTTATTCATCAGCATTAAATATCGAAGGAGTTATTGAATTTAGGCCAGATAAAGCGGCGTTTGTTTTGATGCTAAAGCAAGGAAATATGAAAATTCCTTATTCATTTTTAGATTGTTACGATGTTTCTCTAAAAAAAATAAAAGAAAATTATAATTAAGTGTTGACATCGTAAAATATTAGTATCATACTAATAACATAATAACAAAGGAGGTTAACAAAATGAATAGTGATTTACTTAAATTTGAAGCCACCGCGCCACTACGAAAAAAAAGAGTGTTAAACATAGACGATTTTTTGATTGGTTTTTTTTGTGGATATTCAACAGCAATATTTATTTTAACTTTTTTAGTATAAGGAGAAAAAATGAAAACAGGAACATTTATTTATTGGGACGGCACAAACAGCGCAGAGTTTAATCCGGAAAAGAAGCTTAAAGGGATTGCCATTGTTGAAGATGATAACCATGCTTTTTTAGTTCTTCCGAAAGACATAAAAAAGGTTGATTGGTGGGACAGCAAACGCAAATGTGAAGAGCAGTTTGCGCAAATGCCTAATCTGTGGCAGCTTGAGGCAATTTATAAGAATAAAGAAGTTTTGAACAAAGCCTTTATTACGGCAGGTGGTGAGGCTTTGGATGATGAAGCTTTTTATTGGTCCTCTACCGAGTATAGTAACCTCTATGCGTGGGGGTTGCGTATGAGTGACGGTGGCAGGGATTGGTACGGTAAGAGCAGTAGCAGGTACGTTCGTCCGGTTCTAGCTTTTTAACTTTATCCATTTAACTATTTTTTAAAAACACCCTAAAAAATAGGGTGTTTTTTTAAAAAAAGGTGTTGACATCGTAAAATATTAGTATCATAC
>ULLQ01024710.1_pt1 | contig 22722 bp, 27 predicted proteins | sample 1951461 | NCBI WGS metagenome assembly ULLQ01 (sample SAMEA4835531, study PRJEB28245) | human gut metagenome | biome: gut microbiome; material: fecal sample | place: Denmark | collected 2008 | reverse complement strand
ACTATAGAAAAATAAAGAGGAATATTATTAAAATTTTATAAATATATCTGCTCATCAATTTCCACGCAATAGCAAGACACAGCACCACCTTTTTCTACAAATGATGCTCCGGTATCAATACACATATAACCGGTTGCTCTGTAGATATGGTTACTTTCATCATCATTTAAATTCATTACCGGAACATGTCCTACAATCAAAAACTTATCTAAACGATTAAGGTCATATTCTTCCATACGATGGATATCATCGGATAATAAAAATCGTATAAATTTATGTCCGCCGCTGCCTCAATCGATTTTGCAACATTAATTGTTTTATCCTTATTAAATATTATGCAATTTGCAGAAAAACCGGAATGAGTAACAACTGTTTCACCATATTTTGTCCGGATTTCCTCATAAATAGGCAGATTTTTAAGGAAAAGATACAGATTTTCTTTCGATTCTTTCGTCATCTTATTAAGACTTTTTATTGTGCCTGCACCACCAAATAATTTATAAGTAAAATCATCCAGTTTTCCATCAAGATAGTTCAGACAAAACATTTCATGATTTCCCATAAGTATTTTCATTGAACCTGTTTCAATGTACGGTTCTATATATTTAATCAGTTCAATTCCATAATTACCACGGTCAAGAACGTCGCCTGCTATTATCATTTTATCACGGATTCCGTCAAAATCTATTTTTTCAAGCAGGTTTTTAAACTCTGTGATTTGCCCATGTATATCTGAAATAACGTAATGCATAGTGAGTCTCCTTTAATATGGAATTATTATAACATATACGGATTGTGAATTTAAAGCAGATAGCGTATGAAGATGGCTATTATAAAGGTGAAGCTACAGGCAGAGCTGAATTTGTATTGTCAATGTTTAATTCCGGTAAAACTCCGGAGCAGATTTCCGACTTCTGCGGATTGAACTTAGATTATCATCCGGAATATTCAGTTAAATCCATCAAATAAGCATAAATTCCTTCTATAGTAGTAATTGAATAAGTGTTCTGGTGTTACAACACTTTCCACATCAATATCGCACAGATTTGCAATATAATTCATAGCTCTTCCATAGCCAGCACAAACCGCTTTACCTCCCACAATTGCAGAATATGTAGTTTGATTAAATGTTAAATTATTATCAAAATCATAAATATTGTTCTCACAGACTAGTCAATATTATTGAAAAGCTTTTCGAGAATCTTTGTTGCCCATGACTCTCCCATAGTTTCTGCTCTTAATAGCAAATTCCGCGCATTGTCTTCAGTAATATTCCTTGTTCTGCCTTCCTTATACAGTAGGGCTAATCTGCACATCGCATAAGTGTTACATTTTTTAACCGCTCTCATATACCAGTACTGTGCACCATCATAATCCTCAATTTCATTATGCATTATTCCAAGATATACATATGCAGAATCGTCATCATTCTCAGCGGCTTTCAATAACCATTTCTCTTGTTCCTTTATATCAGTTTTTACACCCTGTCCATTCTTGTAACACATTGCAACATTTATCTGCGCTAATGAAAGTCCCATTCTAGCAGCTTTTAAATAGTATTCAAAACCTTGCTCAGGTTTCATCAAATATTTACAATATATTTGTCCTAAACAATTAATGGCTTCTGCATCTCCCTGAGTTTCTGCTAATTTGTACCAGTAAATAGCGCTATCAATATCTTGTTCAACATAATGTCCATCACGATACAAACATCCTAATTTTACCATTGCCGTAGTATTCCCACCATTTGCATAGGTACTCATTTTTTCAATACCAGCATATATGTCTTTAGCTGTTCCATATCCTTCAAAATAATCATATGCGACGTCAATCTGTGCCTGCACACTTCCATTATCAGCTGCGATATTAGCCCAATAAAATGCCAACTGCGGATTTTCAGGCACGATATCTGCTTTTCGATAAATAGAGGATAAATACTCTTGTGCATCTACGCATCCACATTCTGCGGCTTTAGTCCAATAGGAAACAGCTTTGTCAATGTCTTTACCCAATACAAGCCCACTAGCATACATATTGCCAATATTACTATAACAACTATAATCTCCAGCCTCAATCGCTCGGTTGAACCAATATAATGCACGTTCTCCATTTGCAATTCCATATGTGTTATCTTGATAACAGCATCCAAGCATTACCATCGGTCGTACCGCATTTTGTTTCGTTGCTCGTTCTAACCAATATACCGCCTTGTCCATATCTCGTTCAATGCCGTGATCTCCCATAAATACTCTCCCTAGTTGATATTGTGAACATGCTTCATCAGAATCCTTCTGAAGATAATCTACTGCAATTTCATAACACTCTTTTTCGATATATATTTGTGCCATTTCATAATATGCTCGTGGGAAAAAATTCGCTATGCTTTTAAGCAATTCCATAGACTTTTCATAGTTCTTTTCCACGCCATCTCCAAGCCTATACATTATCGCCATATTGAGGATTGCATCTGGATATCCCTGATTTACCGCCAATTTTCTCCATTGTATAGCTCTTTTAAAATCGCATCTTTCTGATGAGCAATAAATTTGCGCCAACCGTTCTTGTGCCATTGGCACTCCTTTTGTAGCTATCGATTCAATTATTTCAATTGCCTTCGAGGGATTTTTCTCAAAACCATCTCCATTATATAAGAATTCTGCATATTCCATTGCAGCTACGTCATCCCCTAGTGCTACAAGTTTCTCATACCATCTTTCGCTTTCCACAATATTTTGCTCAATATCTTGTCCTGTAAGATAAGCATAGGCTACTTCTTGCATTGCCTCTATTTCACCATTCATAGCCCTTCTTAAAGTATCATCAAATTTCATTTTTATTATCCTTTCCCATTTTTTTTATTAATTCTATGATTTTATAAATATTGGTTACTAGAGCATGCACTCCGCTACATAGTGCATGCGCATAGGTTAGTTCCATAATAAATACAACATATATTTCTTTTTCTAATCATTTCATTATGCTGAATAATGCTATTGAATGATATAGAATTACTCATAAATTTCCTCCTTCGATCATTGATCTATATATTTGCTGTCAACATATCCACGTTCATTCAGTTTTCTAACAATTTTATCCAATATCTTTCTGTTAATATTTTTTATCAGTTTTATAGAACCAAAAGTTAGTATTAATCTTGGGCTGATTTTGTAATATATTTTCACAAGTAATCTTCCTAACCTTCTTTCATTCAAAAACTCATCTCTAAATCTTCTCAGAGTCCATACTTCCGGGCAATCATATGAACCATATACCGCGGTTGCAACATAACATCCTTTTTTATCAGTATGCTCTATATACTTGTTAGGCAAATTAGTAAGATAATTCTGTTTATCACTTTCACTTATCCTTTTACTATCAATAATGATAGATTCGATATTATCAATATAACTATTAATTTCATTAATAGGGTAATGAAACTTATCCATAGTTGCCAAAATCATGATTCTTCCCAATATTCGCTGTCTTTCACAATATGTTTCCTCTTTTTCATATTCCTCCAAAGGAAGATCTGGAATATTTTGATATAAATAAATTGATCTCTCTGCCTGTATATCTAATTGATCTTTGATTCTATTTAATTCTACTCTATCTGCATCTGTGTTCTCAACTTTGGGATCTCTGGCCATAGAAAATGCCAACATACAATATGCTCTCAACAAATCATGTGGTTCTACGAGCGTTTTGTACTTATCCGCTTTTTCCAAATAGTATATCGCCTTTTGAACTATACTCCTCTGTCCATCCAATTGTTCCGAATCAAATCTCATTTCCGCTAATACAGAATATACATGTCCTACTTTATTATGCATACTCTTAAATAAATCTTCATAAAACGGATCTATCTTTAAATACTGATTGATAGCTTTATATGCTGAATCAATAGCAGCTTCATAATTGTTATTATTTGCCAGTTCTAGCATATTATTTTCTTCAATAGTTGCGCGAACTTCATATATATTTGCATAACTTATTAACCCATTTTCTTCACAGTATGGACAATAACGATGTACAGCAGCCCCTTCATCAACTCTACCGCCGTTTTGAATTTCTCCTAGTCCACGATCTATGTATATTCTTCTTTCGACTCTAGGAATTATCCTTCCACACTTTGTGCAAATTTCATCCATCTGTTCTTCATAAGTTGGTTCTTCCAGATATTTGTTTCTAGGTGTTAAACGAAAATATCCGCTTTCGCCAAATTGAAATCTATACTCTGTTTCTAGTTTTTCTTCCAATTCAATAAGTTCTTTTCGTATAGTTTCAAAATCATTATCATAATATTCACTAAACTCATATCTAAGATTTATATAACATAGATTTAATTCTTGGATATTCCATGCTCTTTTATCAAGTACTTCCCTAATATCATCCAACACTGGTTTATCATAATACACACTTGGATTAACGTCATATTTCGTGTATTCAAAATAATATCCTGCGTATTTTATTCTAATATAATCTGTCATTTTCATTGTCTCCTTAAGCTTGGCTTCATGTTGTTATCCTATCATATCAAATGGCGATTTAGAGCAAAATGTAACTTTTGGTAGCTAAAAATGTAACTTTTAGTAATATATTAGTTATCATTGAATTGCGTGCTCATATATGGCTTTTTGTCAGCAGTGCTGGCTTCCAGACAGTATTCTGTCCAAAGTAGTGTAAGGGTAATGCCTTTCTTGGCGAGTTTCCTGTGAACCTTCGGATAATCGGGCATAAGTCGTTCCTCATTATCCTTATTTCATCCCCTTTAACATACTTGATGCATCTGACGGCTTTCCACTTGTCGTTTCTATTGATAAAATTATCTTGGAATATACGTATGAGATTATTTTTCCGGACTTGTTGATATAGAAAACAAATTCAAAAGCACATTTTTCATCCTTAATATAAATTCGTTATATCCATAACATAGTTTATTATCAGATGCTATCTCGTATCCAATATCTTCTATATAAATCAATTCCGAATCAATTTTTTTATTTTCTTATAGCAATCAGCTATGCGTCCCTTCGCTACAATAATTAACCATGCTAATCTTTGGCATTCTGTCTTATGCTCCATGTTAATTATATATGATGTGATATTTTTCCATACAGAAAAGAATACGTCTTGGTAAACATCTTCCACATATTCCAATGGAATTTGGTTCGATATAATTGGACACACGACCTTTTTCACTTCTTGATTTAGCAAAAGATAAATTGAGCCATCTCCATCCGTTTTTTCAACTTCTTCCCTTAGTTTATAAAAAAAATAATATGAACCAAACCCCATATGTAATACCGACTACTATAGATTTTAGTTATTTTCTTCGTTTGATTTTTAGAACAAGTTCCTTAACTTTAGGATCATCATCCGGATTATCGTTAAGTAAATCAGATTTTAAAGCATATAACAATTCTTTATTTTTTGTATTACCAATAGCTGCATCATAGACTTCTTTAGATCCAATTTTTCTAAGTGATTGGCTCCATTCTTCTATTATTTCTTCTTTGAACTTGTAGACATCCTCTTTATCTAATTTGTTTTTTTCACGTTCATTTCCATCTTCATTTAATTCCAATAACATATTTACTCACCATTTAACCCTTTCTCCAGATTTTTGGAGTTCCCTCCATGCTCGAAATAACTTTTTTTAGAGCCTCAACCATATTGGATGTTTGCTCAAATGAAAAATCTAATAAGCACGATATTTCATTAGCAATACAAAATGACATTCTCCATAATGGTTCGTCATCTGAATAGTTTGAACTAATATCAGCTAAACATTCTGAAACAATTAGTATAAGAATATCTTCATCATACTGTTTACTAAGTTGACTTAAGTATCGAGCAAATTCAACATCATCAATATATCCATATATTTTTTTAGATTTCCTTCCATCACAATTAAATGGGCATAATACACAACAACAACTTTTTTCTTTTTCGCTTATACATGTTGTCTTTTCAGGACAACATAAATCTAAAATCTCATAGTATGAAAGATTTGCACGATTTGCATCGGAATATATATTTACATGTGTAGATAATACCATTTTAGGTTCATTATCATGTTCAGAATAAACTGCACTTTGACCTTGTAACAAGTTCGACAAAAAACTAATTTGAGAATCGTTCATGTGCATACTTTTTCCCATAAGTTCTCTATCTTCTTCTGTCACAATTCTGTGTAATATCTTCAAATTTGTATTTTTTACTATATCCGGTGCTAATTTTGATGGTATTTGATCCGCGACAATAAATCCCTGTCCTTTACTTCTTAGTTCTGCAAGCATATTACAAAACATTTCTACTGCATTTCCTCTTGGATCAGCATTTTCTCCACTTCCAGATTCAATATTTTTTAGAAGTCTATGTGCTTCTTCCATTAGAAATAAATGTTTTAATTCTTTTTGAGAATCTTTCTGATTCACTCGATATTCCATCAGCTGAACCATTAATAGGCTCATAATAAAAGCTTTTGTTTCCTCGTCTGCGATTCCTTCTAATTCAATTATAACATTGGAATTTAAAATCTGATTAATTTCCGTCGACCGTCTAACATTTAAACACTGACCCTTAACACCTATTCTTAAAGAATGTATCCTTGCTTGAAGTGCACCAATTATATTTTTCTGTTCTCTGTAGTCATATCCCATTTCTTCAACAATAATTGGGATTTTATAATACAATTGTTCTATTGTGGGAAACACTTCCCCCATCTCATTTTTATTATTTGTTATATCCCATCCGCATTCTTCATAAATACTATAGATTGCTCTTTCCAAAACATATGGCATTGGAGGATACATTATAAAAGATGCCTTAAACGCAGCAAATACATAATCAATATGCATTTGAATCGGAACATCTCCTACTCTCTGAAATGGATTTACATATATCATATTATTTTCATTCATTGAGTATATCTTAAGTTCATCAAATCCTAATTTGTATAATTCCCAATATTCTTTTTTTGCAGGTTCAACGACTAAAAAAGGAATTTTCTTCTTTTTAGTCGTTTCGACTAGAATATTTTTAATTGTGTTTGTTTTACCTCCTCCTGTTAGCCCAACAACAAGAGCATGTCTATTCAGCTCATTTATATCGAGACAATATTTTTCTTTTGTTTTTCTTCGATTCTGCAAAATATCTCCAAGAACAATATCTCCCTTAATAGTTTGTGCCAAATCGAAACGCACATTTTCTCTTACAGGTATTCCTATTGCATCATATCTTGGTAGTTCCGTCACAACTGCTAGTTCCTCTGATGAAATAAAGGATGAATAAACAGGAAATTGCATTTTAGGTCCATTATCAATCGAAACATTAACCCTATTAATATATAATTCGTCGTTATATCCGATATGAGGAATACTTTTACACAGTATACGTTCTGGAACTTCCGCAGTATATAATTTCGATATCAAAATACCAGCAACTGCACTTACTATTGATTCTGAATCAGCAAAATACTTAATGGTACATTCCCATAGTCCTTCTCCCAATGAGTTACTATATAAATCACAATATCTATCTATGATTTCAAGATAATTCATAACTTTGTGACTCGTTTCAGTATATGAGACAGAATGTAAATCATCATGCATTGATACCTGCCTACTTTTAATTATTTCTCCACGATTTTTTAATTCGCTCCAGTCATCAAGTAAGGTAATAATATCTCGACGGTTCATAGGCTTGGCAACAACTACAATTGAAAAGTTCTCACCTCTAATTCCGGACATTATAGAGTCAATAACTGTGGTTTTTTCATTCTTATCCTTCTTTTTTATTCCACCTCTAATTACGCCCGAAAAATTATAAGAGTCATCAAAAACCTCCCTTTTACTAAGCAACTCTCTATGCTCAGCAGTTCCATTTTCCATCTGTTTTGAATTAACCCAAAAAGAACTATTTAAAATATTATAAATTACTTCTGCATATTTATATTCAGTTCCAATATATATCTTTAATACACCATCAGAACTTTTAAATAGAACACAAAACGGAATATATGTCGCGTACAATGCATTTACTATTTCTTCCATTCTTAATTCATCGTTTTCATAAGCTATTTCATCAATTTGGAAATATGAATAATCTTGTCTTTCTGCTTGAATCTTAAAATTATCCTCAATATTATATAAATGTTCAATAACTGAATTGTATCCGTACTCCAATTCCTTTATTCCCGCATTAAATTCTTCAACTTTTATATAATCTATTTTTCCCACTGTAAAACATCTCCTTATGGTGCAAATATTGATTTGATAACAAAAAAAACAACAGTCCCTAATATGAGAGACACCCAGGTACACGTTCGAAATCTATTCACAATAGGCACTCTCACAACTCTGCCTAATAAAAAAAATGTAGCAAAAAATGTACATATTATACTTATAACATACCATTTTAAATAACCGCTACTTATTATGCCTTTGAATATCGACTTAATATTAAAAATCAAAATACCTATTAAAATAAATAAAAGTGGACTAGCATAATAAAATATATCCGCCATTTCAGTTCTAGTACTTACAATTATATTGTCTTCTAATATTATTTTTTTTGCCATTATTTCATTTTTCTTGTTAACTTTTCCCTCTGCCTTAATACGCATACCAGTACGGAATAATCCAATTCCACCTCGAATTTGACCATACTTTATTATAGTTTTATTGCTAACATTTCCGTCCTTATCCACACATCTAATATAAATTGAATTTTGAATATTACCAACATTCTGTGAATATGCATATCTTTCATACAACTTTTCCCAGGGAAGTCTTCTATATCCATCATCATTAATTGCACTAATTATTGTTCCTTCAACAGAATTATCGTTTTCAAAATCTGCTGATGAACGAGTCATTGAATACCTATTTCTATGTTCTTCTTTTTCATAATTTTCAGTTTTTGTGCGTGATGATTGATATTTATAATCGCTGGTTTCATTTCTATAATTTAATCCTGATTCTAATGTTCTGGTTTGCGATGATTCAGTTCTAATACGCCCAACGTTTGATTTAACTCCAGATGATAAATTATCATTCATATGATATCCTTCTGGATTGACATCATCATTTATGTTTACTACCTTCAAATATGAACCACATGATGTGCAAATTTCATCATTTGTCACCTCATTTTTTCGATATATCTCGCCACATTTAGAGCATTTAAAAACAAGCATCTTACCACCTCAAATCATATGTATTTGCAATCTGCAAAATAATATTGCTAACTATGTATGCATAAAAAATCATTTTCAGCAATTTTCCTATATAACATGCGATAAAAAAATATGGTATTTTGACTTTTCTTCCTCCAGCATATACCCCAACAAAATCGAAAAGCGGCAACGGTATCAATGCAAAAACAAAAACCAAAACATATATATTTTTTATCTTATGACTCACTCGTTCCAAGAATGAATTCCATTTTTTTGATAGTTCTCCTATTGAATTACCAAACAGGTACCCGCTCAGTTCTCCAATCGTGCTTCCTAACGCTCCAATAATACATACCAAAATTGGAGACAAGACAGAAGCATATGACATCACAACTAAAAGGCCTGGCGAAGGTAAAAAGACTGTCAAATTTGATAAAAAGCAGAGCAAAAATACACCAATATATCCAAGTTCACCTACCTTAGAAACATTTTTTCTAAATATAAAAACTATGATTGAAGCAAGTATAATAAGACTTACAATCATATAGTCCTTTACTTTTTTCTTCATATTAGCCTCCACTAATCATTCCTCCAATTATTCCTATTACCAATGCACCAATTAAAATCCATTTTAATATTTCCCAAATTAATTTAATTAATGCCCAGATCAAAGCTATTATGCCAGCAATTACGCCCACAGCAATCACGCAAGCTATAAATGCCAGTATTCCTGAACCCATAACAAGAAATATCAAACGCTCTCTAAGTTCAACCATAATAATCTTTTCAAAAAAGCGCCATGCAAAAATAGGTCCAACAAAAATAGCAATTAAGGCACAAAATGTATATATCCCTTTTGCCAATGATGCAGCGGTCATAAAATCGCCACCAAACTTTGTGATAATACTGCTCAACATACTCCTGAATCCATTTTGCATAAATAAAATTATAAAAGCGCCTACAGCAACAGCCGCAACAAAGTATGTAAATACAAGAAAATTATCTACTTTATTTGCTTTATCTATTTTTACTTTTTTTATTTCATAATCAGTTGTTGCTATGAAGGATGGCAAATCCTCTCCTAGGTCAATATTATAGTCTAAATTTTTATTTGAACCATTCATCAAAGTTACAAATGTAGAACTTGAATGTCTGACATTGTTTAGTCGAGCTATTTTTTTTGAAACATTGTTCCGTCCTTTTTGAATTAACTTAAGTCCTTTCGCATCCAATAATTTTCTTATTATTAATATGAAAAAAAAGACGGCACTTGAACCACTGGCTGCAATGGTAACAAATGTTCCCAAGCTCTCATCTACCGGATCAAGAGATATTTTCTTATACATAAACGTCCAAATAATACACAGAATCATTCCTATAGAATATACAATTAACAGAAAATTTCTTAATGCTATAGAATCACTACCTTTTTTTTCATCCAACGAAACCGCCAATTCTCTTAGTGAGTTCAAATACTCATCAATTGCAGTTGATGATTCATTAATACATTTTTCAATCTTATCCATTTATCTTACCTTCCGTCTACTAATTTTCTGTACCCTAATGGTACTTCTCTGTTTAAAAATTGATATAAAAAATATCCTTGTAAATTACGACATTTAATAGATTTCTGGTCATATATTCCAGCTTTTGCAAGCAATGGGTTGTTTTGCATCCTCTGATGTAACCTATCCGTAATCTTTTTTAATTCAAGCAATTCTTTTCCCATTTCAGATACTGTGCCTATACATATATCCTTATGTTTCCTTATATCATCTAATATCTCAATTCCATCTTTGTCATCCGAATAATAATAGTCAGTAGATTTTACCAAAGAATGAATATATGTGATGTCTCCATATGGTCCGTATTTTAAATATGTATTTCGAATTTTATCAACAACTCTTTCTTGATTAAAAGCAATGCCAATCTGTTCAAAAAGGACAAATAACAGATGAACCTTTTTAGTTAAATCTGTATCTTCCGCATTCAAATAGGTATACACATACTCGGCACAACCTAAACGTTCAACACCGCCACTACATATAAATCCCCAAATATAATAAGACTTATCAATGTCTTGCAAACATTCAAGATATCCATGCTCTGCATAGAATATCACTGGTGAATCCATGCATATGTCTATTATTTCTATTGGACTATTGAAATATCTATTTCGAATCTGCATTTCTTGTTTACTGGCATAAGTATATGCAAACCAATAGATTGCTACATAAGAATTAATTTTTGCCTTTTCCTCAATATCAACAATTAATTTCATCTGATTATCATCATTTGCTAATAAACCGGTTTGCTCTAACCACATTGAAATCAGCTTATTTTCAAAAATTTCCGAATAAAATTCAGGTTTATCAGCTGATAAAATGTCATCTGCAAGTATCTGCAAACTATTCCATTTCTCACCCCTCCATACTAATGGAGTATCCATTTCCGAATAGATAAGTAAACACATCTCAAATAATGCTTTATCACCATTTTTTCCATCCGGATATTTAATTTCAACAATGTCTTCTATAGCACTTGCTACGAAAGCTTCATTATTCTTCTGAAAGTGAATTACAAAATCATGGCGATATAATCTCTTCTTTGCATCCTCCCAATTATATACTATCCAATTAAATAGATCTCTTTCTGTATATAAAAGTTCTTTTTTGCTACTGCCTTGAAAAGGAGAGCTCCAAACAGACCTTCCCTTCGATACTTTTTCCAAACCACCTTTATAATTCGGATTACAAAGCCACTTACATACATCTGCATAATCAAATCTATTATTCTTGTCAAACTGGAATAGCCCATCTATCAGATTTTGTAAGAAGATTGTTCTTTTATCATCTATATTTTTTAGATTAATATGGTTTGACTGTGCACTTTCTTGAAAAAGTCCAGCGTCATAGTTTCCATCCTTATCGGCAAATACAAAGTATCCTAAATAGAGAGAGGCTATTGTAACTGCCAGGGCATAATAGTCCGTTTTAGCAGTTAATAAATAATAAGCTGTTCCATACAAAACTTCTGGAGCCTGATATCCAGGTGTTCCACTAACTGTTTTTCCTACATGAGTAATTCTTGTCCCTGCCCTTCCTTCTTTTAACTCTCTTGTTATTCCAAAATCTCCCAAAACATAATGATTATTATATACATATATGTTTTCAGGTTTTATATCCATATGAAGAAATCCATTTTCATGAATAAAGTGAAGAGCCTCATTTAAATCTTTTATCAAATCTATCAATTCTTCATATTCAAATTTTCCTTTTTGAGATAAATCACCGTCTTTGCAAAATGGCTGAACTTCAAAGTAATTTATAACCTCAGAATCAAATTCTATAAATCCAAAATCAATTATTGGAAGTACATATTTTTCAGCCTCTTTACTATTAGTAAACTGGATAATTTTCTGTCTTTTTTCAAGTTTAACGTCTCTGACATCAAGATATACTTTTACAGCCACCTCTCCATACTCATCACTATCGCATACAGCAACAACACCTTCTCCACCTTGAGTAGACAGTATTCTGTTAAACCTATATTTTTTTTTATTTAATGATAAAAATTCTGCTTTTAACCTTATCATTTCAGCTAATGCATTATTATCCACGTTATCATCCTTATCATATTCTGTAACACGTCTCTGCGTTTCTTCAAATGTCGTACTAATTCTAATTTTTTTATCATCTATTTCTGTTTTAATCCGACCATTTTTCTTAGCATCCATATCATTCACTCCTATCGTATTTATTCAATCTCAATTATGGCAATTGAAATATTATCACTGCTGCCGTTGTTTTCTGCCATTTCAAAAAGGAGTTGAACTTTTTCTTCTAAACTCTTTTCTGATTTTAAAATTCGAGTTATATCATCGTTTACAACAGCACCCCACAGTCCATCAGAACACAACAAATACATGTCATCTTTTAACGCATGCATATTAATCTGCTTAACATATGGTATCGCACTTGTTTTAGTTCCAAGGCAGCGAGTAATCCTACTACACTTCATGAGTTCTTCTTCTATATTATCAGTTATCAAACCCATCATAATCATTTCCTGAGCGACAGAATGATTCTCACTTAATTGAACAAAATTATCATTTCTAAGTCTATACAATCTGCTATCTCCGGCATTATATATGATGACCTTGTCTTCATATATACCTAATCCGACTATTGTCGTTTTCATACCATCTGATTGTTCCTTTTTTTGGTAATCAAGCAACTTATTATTTATTTGCGATAAAACACATGACATTTTGGCATCAGAATCTATATTATTAACTTCTTCATTAATTAACTGTCTTAACACAAATTCTGCTGCCTCATCGCCCCTGCTCTCACCACCGACACCATCACATACAGCACAGTGAAATGGTGTGGAAAGAACTGTTGAATAAACACCTGAATCTATTATTGTTTTATCAACTAGCAGCCTGTCATCGTTCTTTTCGCACACAATACCTTTGTCTACAAGACCAACAATTTTAGCATTCAATACCATATCTATTCACCTCTAAAATCAATTGTTTGGTTTTCTCCAACTTTACATATAATTTTCGAAAGTTTCCCATTATATCCACAAATAAATCCGGATAACGGATTTATGAATTTTTCTTCTAACATATTCCCAATGCCTCTTCCACCTTTTTCGCGATGGGAAATAGCATCTTCTTTCATGCAGTCTACTATTTCTGTTATTTCAACAGATATACTCAATTTTTCTTTAATTGATTTTATTATATTTTTTAACTGCTTTTCACATATTAACTTTGCAGATTCAATATCGATAAAATTGAAAACAACAATATTATTTTCACCTAACCGATTAAGTAATTCCGGTCTTCCATTATTTATAAAATAATTTTTGACACCTTCAGTGATAATCTTTCTTGTCCTTTCTTTAAATTCGACTGTATCATCTATATATGGATTCTCAATAACAATTGTTGGTTTCCTTTTAATATTTCCACTTGCATCTAAAACAGGACGTTGCATACTATCATAAACCGGTTCCGTCATTCCCAGATTACTTGTAAATATTATAATAGCTTCGCTGAAATATACTGTATTGCCCTGATTGTCAGTCATTCTTCCATCTTCAAGTATTTGTAAAAACTTATCAAGAATCGTCGGATGGGCTTTTTCAATTTCGTCAAACAAAATAACAGAGAATGGATGATTTTTGATAACGTTAGTCAATTGTCCTCCCCCTTCATACCCAACATATCCCGGAGGGGCTCCAAACAATTTCTGATCACTTTGTTCCAATCTATATTCACTCATATCGAAACGTACGCAAGCATCTTCATCCCCAAAAATAGATTCTGCAATTGCTTTTGCAGTTTCCGTCTTTCCCACACCAGTAGGACCAGCTAAGAACAAGATACCTCTAGGTTTATTATTTGCATTAGAATGCTGCAAGCCGGATAATCCTTTAACGGCACGCATAATCACTTGTTCAACGGTAGAAAGAGCCAATTCCTGACCTTTTACTCTTTCTTCCAATGTGTCCTTTACTCTTTTAACAATATCCTCTTCCAGTGATTCCCAAGGAGAATCTTTTATACCATACTTGTACAATTGAATAGCCTTTTTAATGTTTTCAGGACCAATATCCTCATTCAATGCCAAATCTAAAATTTGCTTTATTTCCGGACATAATAACCCACCCGTTTCAGCCACAAAATTTTTACTGTCCTTGCTATCTACATTCCCTAGTTCCTTAAACCTCTTGTATCTATCAGGGAAAGTTGCAAACTCCATATATTTTCTACGAGTTTTTCTGTCTGGGCTTTCAATAAAAAATGTTCTTATATTAGGGTTATTAAGATAAATCCAAGCAGGAATGTCATTATATTTATCAACAACAAAAATAACCATATTTTGTTTGCCATTTGCGACCATTGAACTATTGATAGCATAATATAAATTCATGAACATTTCTGTTTGAGCCATTTCATCAATATTACATTTTTCTAATCTTGATGCAAAATTCAAAACAAATATTTTATGAATTTTATTAGGATTTTCGTCTTTTCTTGTCTCTGCATTCATCATTGCGCGAAGCACTACTCGACTCATATTTACCTGTTTCATACTGTCGTTCTCAACGTCATCTTGACTGTTGCACTGAGTCTTATTATCTACGTTCCTACCCATATTATTTGATATTGAAACAACCTGTATGTTTTTTTCATTTCTCTCGAAACATTCTTTCAAAGGCATATACGCATTATGTCCCCCAGGGGCTATTTCAACTTCTTTTTTACATAAATATCCCGATAAATACGGACTTAAAAATAATTCTTCATCCTCTTCAGTACACTTAGATTTACCACAATAAAAACCGTATACTGGATTGTAAAATATAACTTGAGCATCCATCATACTACCATATGTATCCAACAAATCATCTAAAGATAAAAATTGTCCCGCATTGTCAACTTCACAATAAAATTCATCAAGTATATTTCCTTCAAGAATCAATCCTCTTTTAATTCCCATGAAACTCTCTAACTCTTTTTGCCATTTTGCCATATTATCAAAATTCATTAATTTTTCCTCCTTTGTATTCCTATAGTTATAAATTTGCCATCATGCACAAAGGTTTCAAGTAAATAATTTACTTTTTCATATTCGGCATATTCGTCTGCAAGCTCCTGTGTCAAAAAGAATACCCTTTGATTGCTTGAACCCCGCAAATTAGTCGCTTCCACATTTTTACTTTCAATGTATCTGCCATCTATTAAAACATCTATATTACACAAACATCTAGTCATCACTTCTGACTCACATATTTCATCCATTGTATAGCCTGTATATACCAATATGTCTGTAAAATGTCTCCGAACCTGTTTCAAAAAAGCGAACAGTTCTTCTGGCTGTTCAAATGGGTCGCCTCCTGATATTGTCAACCTGGTACAATTCGTTCTTGCAGCTTCGTTTATAATCATAGCAGCAACTACATCGACTGGAACTTCTTTTGAAGGATCAGCTAAATGCAGTTCTTCTGAAATACAACCAAAACATTTTTTTGAACACCCCTGCACCCAAAGCCCTACTCTTTCACCAGGCCCCAGTGAATGAATAGGAGCAATCATCCTAGCTATTTTCATCTATTTGCACCATCAATTGAACCGAGTCACTTCTTGTTCCCAGAACAATAATATCTCCATTTTTCACTTCGTACTCACGTCTTTTTTCAAGAAGTTCATTATTAAGCATTGTTCCATTCGTACTTTTTTCATCTCGAATCAACCATTTCATATTTCTGTTAATTATATACAGATGTTCATTACTTACTCTTGTGTCGTATTGAAGATGTTCCTTTCCTTTAGTATCTCGTCCTATACAGCATTCTCCATCGGTGTCATCAATCTTAATTTCAAAATTATGCTTTATTCTGCCTTGATTAAAGGAATACTTGAGTGTAATACTTGAGTTCGATCTATTATTAATCGTAATCCCATGCTCTGAAGCTAAATCTGACATAGAATAAATTTTTTCATCGGTGTTTTCCACAATGGAATCATCAATTTCCTCGATAGGAATTAACTTCCTACCCCAAATTGAAGTACTCTTACAATGGGGACATCTTTTTTTTATGTCATATTTACTTTCTAATATGAATTCCTCATTGCAATCTGGGCAGATTTGTTTGTATTTCATATATACTAATAGCGCAATGCTATACTCCTTTCTTTTTTCTTCTCAGCATTCTTTCGTCGTTTTTCGATTGCTTTTTTTCTTCTAACTTCCATATAACTATTTGTCTTATCAACTTTTTGTCTTATGGTCTCAAATTCAAATGCAACATGGTCTGCTGACGCTTTCTCCTCCAATTCAATTTCGATGTCCCAGTTTCGTTTCAGAACTTCTTTCAATTTTCTTGTTCTTTCACAATGCTCCTTTTGGATTTTTACAACATTTTCATTTTCAGTTCCATTCAGCGAAATGGTTTCCATTGTACTGGTTCCATCACTATGAACAATTAATTGCAAGCCGACATTATCACTAACCTTAAACAACTGCATCATAGAGTTACCTCCATGCTCATAATATTGAAGTAATTTATCTTTCAAACGATAATTTTCCAGTTTTTTTCCTACTATAGTCTCTGCACTAATTTTATCCGCAATCTCATAATTCATTCTGTTTAACTCTGTCTCAATCGCATAACATATATAAAGTTCACGTGCAACATCATCTGAGCCAGATTCTTTTCTTAACTCCTCTAATAAAGCGGACCTATCTTTTAGCCTATTAAGCATATCATTCCTAGAATTAATTTCTTCTTCCAATTCTTGTAATGAGTCAAACTCTACTGCTTCTCTGCATGCATCTCCTACCTTTTCGCATGACTCTTTATATCTTAAATATAATTCCAAGAATCTTTCCTGTTCTTTATCAAGTTCATATTTATATATTTCATATGAATCAATGTATCTTTCGATAGTCGCAATTTTAGTTTCGAGTAACCACTTTTCAATTTTCGTATAATCGACTGAACTAAACTCATCATTTATACATTTAAAGATTTCCGCAATTCTATTAGTATCATAGGAATTGATTGGACAGTTTTCTGCCCTTTCAACTTCTCTTGCTATGATTTCATAAAACTTTGTCTTCAATAAATCCAATTTTTCTAAAAGTTTATTTATTTCAACTTTTTCAGAATCCTCAATCTGAATATTTTTTACAAAACAATAATCACCAATGCTTAGTCCATTAAACATGGCTTCTATTTTTTCAATAAATGTAAGCATGCTTAGGTTTTCAGCTTTGTTTTCAGAAATTAACTTAATTTCTTTTTTTAAATTCTCAGTCAATTCCTTGATACGTTGCACATCTAAGCTATTACGCATTTCTATATTGTTAACGTCATTTTTTTCGTTGTAATCAGCGATAGCTTGTAATTCCGACATAATTTTTTCCGCCAACAATGCCGTAGAAGAATTCAATAAATACCCGCTTGCCTTGAGTTCATCAATCTTTTCCTTACACTCTATTGTTATTTGTTGTCTTTTTTCAACTGCTTTCTCATAACGCATTCTTTCCCTTGCATGCTCTTGTGCAATACGTTCCAATGCTCTTTGATGTTCTCTCGCCAAACCATCATATATTGCTTTTCCTGTGCTAAAAATCGCATACCCTCCCACAATTGGTGCGAGGATAGCAATTGATGCACCTATTGCAATTGGGCCTGCAATTATTGAAGCACCCAAATCCACTCCACCAACTTCATAGCTGCTCATTTGTTACCTCTCAAATCTACATTTTATGTCATAAAGTGGGTGCAAAACTGCCCCCCCTACTATTAATCCATTCTATATTCTTTAGCCTTTCTTACGCTTTCAATAAAATCATTAAATATATCTACCAATTCCTTTGGCATTTCCGGATCGTAAATCCAATTTCCGTTTTCATCTACTGATATATATCTTTTAATCTCTTCTGGTGGCATAATAATCATAACTTTACCTCCTTGTTGTTTAAGTACTCATTATATTTTTCATTAACTCTCATTGCAAGTCGACGTGGTTTTTTTGAAGTTTCACTTTCACTAATTGCTTCCGCAAAAAATTCTCCAAAATCACTCGCTCCATATACACTTAACTCCCTAGCAACATCTTTAGGAGATATATCTAATTCTTTCAATGAATCATTGCACAATTTCGCAACAACTGAATTTCTATAATAGCCTTGTGATAACAATTCATACTTTTCCTTGTCTGTATCTCCAAATGAAATTTCTTCTTTATCAGCAATCATTTTAAGGTGCATGATGTGTGCCATTTCATGTTTTAGGACACCATCAAGGCCCTTCCCTGCAAACCATGTTTCGCCTCTAAAATTTTCAATCTGCATATCAACAATTTTCAGTTCCAAATCAGATTTTGAAAATAATTTTTCATTTAACTGTATTTCTGATGAAATTCCATTTTCTGTCATTCTAGGGCCAGTGCATGCGTAAACTCCATCACCTAACTTAGCGGTACGAATACAGCCTAAACAACCTTGCAATTCTGGATGGCTTTCAAACATATTTTCTACAGATGCCGCTATTTTTTTCTGCCATATTTCCTTTGTTCCTCTTAAATCAACATTTTCAATTCCAAGTTCATTAAGCCTTTCCTCTATCTCCGGCATTGTTTCAATTTTGCTTTCATTCCAAAAAAAGTTCTTATCACGAACCTCTCCTTGTTCAGTTTTTACATCAACGCTTTCAGTTGACTCAATCAACTCGCCAAAAAATCTATCCATAATTAATTTACCCTTTCTTATGTTGTTTTCACTATATAAGTCATGCATAAAAAGGAAAAATCCACATTTCAAAACCATATATATTTTTTATTTATCTTAAGGGGGGTGATTAATATCATCCCCCAAAAAACTACCAATTATGTCTATTCATCTGTATCATGATGTCCACAGCCTTTTAAATCCGGCTCAATATAGGACTTGAGCCATTCACAATATACCTTTGAACCATTTGTTTCACTTGTATTTAAATATTTGCAATCATAACATGGTCCTGCTACTCCATATGCCATATCATTTCCTCCTTAAACTATATTAATAAATGTCATATTTTTTCTTATTCAAGCAATGAAATAAAAACAGCGTGAATTGTGTTGTGCCACTCCATCTCTTGCTCAAATGGTTTTTCGTCAGGCGCAATGCCAAAAAAAGCTCTGGCCTTAGCTTTTAAGTTGCCACCGGTATCGTTCATAGCAGCTTCGAAATTATTTCTTTCTGAAAATGCCTTACTGCTTCCAACAAAGAAAAATCTTATTCCATCTTCACATATGACATACAACTGCTTACAATAGCTCTGCGGTGGATTTGGATGAGAAATCTCCACAGCCTTAAATACAGCTTTCTTAAAAATACCAAATCCCTTAGCTATTTCTAAGGATGACTCCCTTATCAAAGCTGGAATATCATTTTCCTTACATATTTTTTCCATATTAGAAATAATATTTTCCGGAGTCACATTGCTCATATCAGAAAAAGCGATTGGTTCAGAAAACTCTTCTCCTAAATCATGTGTAAATTTGTTTTCATAATAATCTGCCATATTTTTACCTCCTAGCTAAACGACAATATCCACAGGAAACTGTATCTCCTGTAGAATTGAGATTAGTAATCCTGACTGTAACGTGCTTTTACGCAATGTCCGCCTTCGCAAGACGATCTTTCGCTTCCGTTAGTATTAACTTTAACTAATACTTCCATCTTTTTTACAACTGGCTTAATGTACTTCATTGTCCTTTCTCCTTTCGTTTCTATTCATCAAAAGAAGCTCTATTTAAAGCTTCTTCAAATGTCATTCTTTTTTCGTAGAAATCTCGCCGTATTAATGCGATTTTACACATTTTCCTATCTCTATATTCCATATCATTATACATATGATCCATCTGCTGTACTTTTATCCATTTCATTCTTTATATCTTTAATCATATATTAAGTCCTCCGTTTTATCGTTTATATTGACCTTTTTAATTAAATCAGTTATGATTAACTTAATAATTTTCATAGATACATTTATATTTTTTAATGTGCCTCTGTTTTTTCGTAATTCTAGCATATTTTTATACCTCATAACGCAAAATGTAATAATTGGTCATTTTTTTGTAACTTTTGGTATTCACATTGTTGATATTGTTGATACATACTTATATTGAAAAGGTTGATGCAACAAACGTTTTTTATCTGTGAGTATTCTGGGCTGGTTTGAGTCAGCAGCCCGAAATTTCAGGATCTACCGATATTGGGAAAAACTGCACGGCTTCATATAACAGCTCACGAGCATGTTTGTAATAATAGATCATGTTCAAAAGTTACATTTGTTGACGATTTTGACGGATTTCTCAGCTATTATGGACGTATGATCGGATCCTGAAACCGGCTTGGAAAAAGAGATTTCTTTTCAGGTAAAAGAAAAACGCATCGTTTCCTACAATCCTTCCCTTGCACAGAAACAGAAAGCCGGTAATTGAAATCAACCAGGCAAAGATTGATGAGGATATAAAATATGCAGGATATAATCTCCTGGTGACATCAGAATTGGATATGGACCCCCTGCAGGTATATCACACATATCACAACCTCTGGAAAATAGAAGAGTCCTTCCGTATCACCAAATCCTATCTGGACGCACGGCCTGTTTATGTACAAAAAAAAGAAACAATCTATGGGCATTTTTTAATCTGCTATCTTAGTTTGTTTCTTCTAAGAATTCTGGAAATCAAATGTTTTAAAAACGAAATCAATTCCTATGATCTTGTAAATTTTATGCGTGATTTCAGAGTTGTTGATAAAGGTGATGGAACTTATATCAATATTTCTCAGAACCAAAGGGTTAATGAAAGAATCAAAAAACTAATCGGTTTAACCAATCTCGACGCACTGTATCTAACTGAAAAAGAAATTGAAAATATCTTTGAGTTCACCATGCTGATTGACAGCTGAGTACTAGGTTTTGAGAGAAACGCCGGAAGTCAGGTTATATTTTTGATGTTGGAATGTCAAGGAAATAAGAATTTAGCCTGTTTTTGTAATTTGGTCGTTTGTGGAAACATATCTACTATTTCTTTAACATCATATTATGGCTAACTGCAAATTGAAGCTAAATAAAATTCAGAGGCAATTCTTGTTTTCTTTTCTTATAACATTTTCCAAGGACTTAACTATATTTTCCCGATTACAGTCATAAAAATTTGATGCATTAAAAATATTACATTCTAATACATAGTATCTATTTTTGACCTTGGCTACATCCATTACCCAGGCAACTGGTGCCTTTATTCCACTACATACTTTTTCACAAAATTCAACCAAATTCTCCGGCACATCAGTTTCAGAGACATCTCTTTTACCTTTTTTCAAATACCTGCATATCGAAACCACTTCATTGTTAACTATAACACTTCTCCATTCTTTTTCTATTTCTTGAACTGGAGATACGCACAAACATTTCTTTCCATACTTAGAACAAGACCGGCATATGTACAAAATCTCATCTACCTTTATTTTATCCATCACCTGACCGTCAAAGCACTTTATATCCAAAAGAGGTCTTACAAAGAACTCTTGTTTTTCGCTAATAATCGTATCTAATTTTTTTCTTGTTACCACGGCTGTATGAAAATTAAGATAATCATCCTTCCATATACTCATATAAGTATCTACCCTAAAAAAACAATCAGATTCGAAAACTCCATGAATTAATTTGATGTTCTTTTTTGCCTCTAACAAAAAATCATCTCCCCCTATTACTATAGGAAAATCTGCGTCATTTATATCAATAGTGCTCAGTTCTTCTTTACGTTTTATTATATATCTTGAATCTAATTTCTCGATTGCTTCTGCTAACGCAACCCAATTATAGTGTTTTCCATTCGAATATTGAATAACCCATAGAAATTTCACAACACACTCTTCTTTCATTTTATTGCGAAACACCTATTGAGATTTATTATCTCAATAGGTGCCCTTTTCAAACAGTCCAAAAATTAATGCTCATGA
>ULLQ01004692.1_pt1 | contig 22805 bp, 19 predicted proteins | sample 1951461 | NCBI WGS metagenome assembly ULLQ01 (sample SAMEA4835531, study PRJEB28245) | human gut metagenome | biome: gut microbiome; material: fecal sample | place: Denmark | collected 2008 | reverse complement strand
ATTTACACACAAATATGGACTTGACTAAAATCTTACGCGGATATGGAAGATAATATTAATATCTGCGTATAGCGCATAAATGTATAGAAGAAGGAGAAAAAATATGGAACAATTAGTTAAGATGTTATTGGAAAAGAGGGATAAGTTATTAAAGATAAAGCAGGTAATCATTTCTGATGATACTGTAAATGATTATATAATAAATAATGGAAACTTAAATATTGGATACAGCAATGGTAGTTGCCAGTACTATTTGAGAACGGAAGAGAATAAAGCTGATTTTCCTAAGGGTAAGTACTTACATAAAGCAGATATGGAGTTAGCAAGAAAAATTGCACAGAGAGATTATAACCGAAAAATGTTGAAGGAGACAGATAAGCAATTAAAACTGGTAGAAAGAGCCCTGATGCAATTACAGGATAGAAAGTTGGAAGAAATTTTTACAAGGGAGGGGAAAGCAAGGCAAAAACTACTGCGCCCATTGGTTCTGCCAATAGAGGATTATGTGAAACAATGGGAGGCTGTTATCTATGAGGGCAAAGCTTTTCCGGACGGACAGGTGGAAATTTATACGGAGAAGGGAGAGAGGGTGAGGTCAAAGTCAGAAAAGATAATAGCGGACAAGCTGTATAAGAAAGGTGTTCCTTACCGTTATGAATTTCCATATAGACTGACAGGAATGGGAATGGTGTATTCGGATTTTACATGCCTCAGAAAATGGGACAGAAAAGAAATTATCTGGGAACATTTTGGGATGATGACGGATCCGACATATGCGAAAAACGCAGTGAGGAAAATAGAAATGTATGAAAAGAATGGCTATATTCCGGGGAAAAACATTATATATACCTTTGAATCGGCAGAGTGTCCACTGAATACTCTGTGCACGGATAAAATAATTGAGGAAATGCTTTTGTAAGAGATTATAGTTTTTTAATAACTGTTGCTGTATTTTTTATTGACATTTCTCCCGTGGTGTCCTATTATACTTAAAAAGTTCAAAAATGAAATATTCACATATGAAGCAAATGAAAGAGGTGCAGGAATGAACATAGGATTGGAGCTTATACGCAAGTTCGGGCAGGCATACAGGATAGCCTGCAAGCCGGTCTGCAAAGAGTTTGGGCTTCCGCAGACGGCATTTGACATTCTGATGTTTTTGGGAAACAACCCCGAATACAAGACGGCATCCGACATTGTGGAAATCAGAAATATCAAGGCAAATCTGGTGTCCATGCATGTGGACAGGCTGGTAAAAGACGGCTTTCTTGTGAGAGAAGAGGCAAAGGACGACAGGCGGAAAACATTACTTATGTGCACGGGAAAAGCGGGACCGGTCGTGGAAAAAGGAAAAAAAGTACAGGAAAAATTTATGGGGACTTTGTTTGAAAATACCGATGAAGAGGGAAAAGAAAACTATATAAAAACTCTTAATATCATCAGTCATAATATGGACCTGGTTATAAAAGAGGAAAGGACGGATGGAGTATGAAATTACTGATAACAATTTTGGTAACATTTTTTGCGGGAATGGGTGCCGGTCTGGGAACCGGCTTTGCGGGTATGAGCGCAGCAGCCGTCATCAGCCCCATGCTGATTACTTTTTTGCATGTGGACCCGTATATGGCAGTGGGAATTGCCCTGTCATCGGATGTACTGGCAAGCGCCGTTTCGGCATATACTTACGGAAAAAACAAGAATCTGGATATTAAAAACGGACTTATCATGATGGGAAGTGTCCTGACATTTACCGTTGTGGGAAGCTATCTGGCAAGTCTTGTACCTTCGACAACCATGGGGAATTTTTCCGTGTTCATGACCTTCTTACTGGGAGTTAAATTTATTGTGAAGCCGGTTATGACGACCAAGGAAAGCATGCAGGGAGTATCTGCAAAAAAGAGAGCCATCCAGTCCCTTATCTGCGGTATAATGATTGGACTCATCTGCGGTTTTGTCGGTGCAGGCGGTGGCATGATGATGCTGCTTATCCTGACCAGTGTTTTAGGCTATGAACTGAAAACGGCGGTAGGAACCAGCGTATTTATCATGACATTTACAGCACTTACCGGTGCAGTCTCCCATTTTGCCATCGGCGGACAGCCCGACTGGCTGGTGTTTGGGCTTTGCGTGGTATTTACCCTGCTTTGGGCAAGAATAGCTGCATTGTTTGCCAATAAGGCAACGCCTAAGACATTGAACCGTGCTACCGGTATTATCCTTGTCATTCTGGGAATTGTGGTGCTTTCGTTCTCCCTGTTTGTACGATAAGGACTGGGAAACTTAGCTGATAGAAAACAGAAAATCTGACACAGCAAATATATCAGAAACCATCCGTTTTAAAACCATAAAACGGGTGGTTTTTTCCTTGAATGTTAATCGGCGCTTCGGTATAATGAAAGACAGATTGAAGTTACATAAGAACAGAAAGGCAGATATGATGTATACAAGACAGAAGGGCAGACCGGCGGATGTGACCGGCAGACTGGAGAAAGAAATCCGAGTGTATGATTTACTGGACAGTTTAGGCGTGGAGTATGAAAGAATCGACCATGAGGCGGCATTTACCATGGAGGCCTGTGAAAAAATAGATGAGGCGCTGGAGGCGGTTGTCTGCAAAAATTTATTTCTTTGCAACCGGCAGAAAACTATGTTTTACCTGCTGATGATGCCGGGAGATAAGCCTTTCAAGACAAAGGAGCTGTCAGCGCAGATCGGAAGCGCACGGTTATCCTTTGCGGAAGAAGCGTTTATGGAAGAACTTTTAGACATTACGCCGGGTTCCGTGAGTATTATGGGACTTATGAATGACAAAGAAAACAAAGTCAGACTGCTGGTGGATGAGGATGTGTTAAAGGGAGAATATTTAGGCTGTCATCCCTGCATCAACACTTCCAGCCTGCGGCTTAAAACAAAGGATGCCTTCGGACCGGTGCTGAAAGCCATGCATCATGACATGACGGTGGTGACCTTAAAGGGTGAAGAAGCATAAAATCAGAAAAAAAGAAAGGGGCGGCGTATGTACAGAGACCATACAAAGGTAATAAAAATAGGAGACAGGGTAATCGGAGGGGGCAATCCTGTTTTGATACAGTCCATGACAAACACCCCCACGGAGGATGTGGAGAAAACGGTCACCCAGATTAAACGTCTGGAAAAAGCAGGCTGTGAGATTATCCGCTGTACGGTACCGACCATGGAAGCAGCGAAAGCGGTAGCGGAAATTAAAAAGCAGATAACCATTCCGCTGGTGGCGGATATTCATTTTGATTACAGGATGGCAATCGCCGCCATGGAAAACGGAGCGGATAAAATCCGTATCAACCCTGGAAATATCGGTAGCAGGGAAAAGGTACTCAGTGTGGTAAAAGAGGCAAAGGACAGAAATGTTCCCATCCGTATCGGGGTAAACAGCGGCTCTCTGGAAAAAGAATTAGTGGAGAAATACCACGGTGTGACGGCGGAAGGAATTGTGGAAAGCGCCCTTTCCAAAGTGCAGCTCATTGAGGACATGGGATATGACAATCTGGTGGTCAGCATTAAATCTTCGGATGTAATGATGTGCATCAAGGCACATGAAATTCTGGCAAAAAAAACAAACTATCCCCTGCATGTGGGCATTACGGAGTCCGGTACGGTATGGTCCGGCAATATCAAGTCCGGTATCGGGCTTGGCATTATTTTATATGAAGGAATTGGTGACACCATCCGTGTATCCTTAAGTGGTGACCCGGTGGAAGAAGTGAAAACCGCAAAACTGCTGCTCAGAACCCTGGGACTGCGTAAAGGCGGCATTGAAGTGGTTTCCTGTCCGACCTGCGGCAGAACCAAGATTGACTTAATCGGTCTGGCAAACAAGGTGGAAGAAATGGTAGCCGATTATCCGCTGGATATCAAGGTGGCGGTTATGGGCTGTGTGGTAAACGGTCCCGGGGAAGCAAAAGAGGCGGATTTGGGAATTGCAGGCGGAATCGGAGAAGGGCTTCTTATAAAAAAAGGCGAAGTGGTGAAGAAAATCCCCGAGGCAGAGTTTATTTCCACACTGAAACAGGAACTTGACCATTGGAACGAATAACCGGCAGAAGAAGTGAACATGACGGAAGAAGTGGAACATGACGGAAACAGTGGAACATGACGGAATCAGCGGAACATGACAGAAGCAGGAAACAAAAACTGGCAGCCATAACAGAATTAAAATGCGGGATGCGCATGCACAAGGAACAGGGACGATAAGAATGAGTAAAGCGTTTTTGGAAGTTTTTGCGGGACTGAAGCTGCCCACGCAGGTAGGCAGACAGTTTGAGGATGTGGAAGTGCTGAAAATCACCAGCACATCCAAAAAGGATTTTTTACGGATTTATATTTCCAGTGAACATCTGATTTCCAAGGAAATTGTATATAAAGCAGAAAATGAAATAAAGAACCAGCTGTTTAAGAACAACGACCTGACGGTAAAGATATACGAAAGGTTTCAGCTTTCCAGCCAGTATACGCCGCAAAATCTGATGGATGCGTACTGGGAGAGCATTCTTTTGGAATTCCGGCAGTATGACCATATTATGTATGTTGCGTTGCGGGGGGCGGAGGTTACCTATCCGGACAGTGCGAAGATTTTGCTTACCGTAGAGGAAAGCGTGCTCACCAAAAGCAAGGAAGAGGAAATGCTCCGCATCCTGAACAAGGTGTTCCAGGAGCGCTGCGGCGTGGATGTGGTGATTAAATTTGACTATAGAGAGCCGGTGGAAAGCAGGTTCGCCGAAGAAGAGGAAAAGAAGCTTTCCATGGAAGTAGCGGAAATTGCGGCGAGACTGCGTGCCTTAAACGGCAGGGACGATGACGGAAGCGGTCAGCAGAGTGCCGTACAGACTGCCACAGCGGATGAAAAAAAAGCAAATGACTCAAATGGTCAAAATGGTGCAAAAGCGGGCAGGATGCAGGCAGGTCAGGCAGCCGGAAAAACAGGAAGCACTGCTCCCCAAGCAGGCGACGGCAGAGGAAGCGTTTCGGCGGGAGCCGGAAACCGGAATGCCGGCGGAAAAGGCTTTCCCCAGAAGGGCGGCTTCAAAGGCAAGGGCGACCGCTTCTACGGCGGCGATGGTAAAAAAGGAATCAGGCGCTCCGACAATCCGGATGTGGTGTACGGCAGGGACTTTGACAAAGAAGTTACGAAAATAGTGGATATTATCGGAGAAATCGGAGAAGTAACCATCCGCGGAAGAGTGACGTCACTGGAAGTCCGGGAGCTTAAGAACAACGAAAAATCCATTCTGATTTTTGCGGTGACAGACTTTACGGATACCATTTCCGCCAAGGTGTTCTGTCCCAATGAGTTTGCAAAAGAACTGGCGGGTGAACTTGCGGTGGGTAAATTTATCAAGGTGGACGGCATTGCCATGCTGGACAAGTTTGACCATGAATTATCCATCGGCTCCATTACGGGGATTAAAAAGATTCCTGATTTTACCACGACACGTTCCGATCACAGTGTGAAAAAGAGAGTGGAGCTGCACTGCCATACCAAGATGAGCGACATGGATGGTGTTTCCGAAGCCAAGGATATTGTAAAACGTGCTTACAAATGGGGACATCCCGCCATTGCCATTACCGACCACGGCGTGGTGCAGGGCTTCACGGATGCCAACCATGTGTGGGACGATTTATATAAGGCAGAGAAAAACGCACGAAAGGAAAAGGGAGAACCGGCGCCGGACAAGCAGGATTTCTTCAAGGTAATTTACGGTGTGGAAGCCTACATCGTGGACGACTTAAAGGAAATTACCAACAACGACAAGGGACAGGAGATTGCCGGCACGACCTTTGTGGTATTTGATATCGAAACCACGGGCTTTTCTCCCGTACATAATAAAATCATTGAAATCGGCGCCGTAAAAGTAAAGGACGGCAGGATTACAGACCGTTTTTCCACATTCATTAACCCGAAGGTTCCCATTCCTTTCGCCATTGAAAAGCTGACCGGCATAAATGACAGCATGGTGGCGGATGCACCGGAAATCGAAACGGTGCTGCCGCAGTTTCTAAGCTTCTGCGAGGATGCCGTGCTGGTAGCGCACAATGCTTCCTTCGATACGGGATTTATCCGGGAAAATGCCAAGAGACTTTTCCTGCCGGCGGATTTTACCTATCTGGATACCATGATCATGTCCAGAGTTCTTCTGCCGGAGCAGAACAAACATACCCTGGATGCTTTGTGCAAGGTGTTCAATGTTTCCTTGGAAAACCACCACAGGGCGGTGGACGATGCGGAAGCAACGGCACATATTTTCCTGCATTTTATGAAGATGATGGAAGAGCAGGGCTTAAAGACGCTGGCGGAAATGAATACCTTTGCCAGGCCGTCCGATGAAAACATTGCCCGGCTGCATTCCTACCACTGCATTATTTTAGCGAAAAACGATTTGGGACGTATCAACATGTACCGGCTGATATCCATGTCCCACTTAAAATATTTCAGCCGCCAGCCCAAGATACCGAAGAGCGCCATCAACAAGTACAGGGACGGTCTTATCATCGGCAGCGCCTGCGAAGCGGGAGAACTGTACCGGGCGCTTCTGGAGGACAGGGGCGAAGAAGAAATAGCCGGTATTGTGGATTTTTACGACTATCTGGAAATCCAGCCCTGCGGCAACAATGCCTTTATGATTGACTCTCCCAAGCATCCGGATATCAATTCCGTTGAGGATATTCAGGACATCAACCGAAGGATTGTAAGACTGGGCGAGCAGTTCAACAAGCCGGTCGTGGCAACCTGCGATGTGCATTTCTTAGACCCGGAGGACGAAGTGTACCGCCGTATTATTATGGCGGGCAAGGGCTTTGACGATGCGGACAACCAGGCGCCGCTGTACCTGCGCACCACGGAGGAAATGTTAGAGGAGTTCCAGTATCTCGGCAGCGAAAAGGCGGAGGAGATTGTCATTACCAACACCAATATGATTGCGGATATGATAGAGACCATTGCGCCGGTGCGCCCGGATAAATGTCCTCCCGTCATTCCCGATTCCGACAAGACGCTGACCGCCATCTGCTACAACAGGGCTCACGAAATTTACGGGGATACTCTGCCCAAAATCGTAGAAGACCGTCTGGAAAAGGAACTGCATTCCATTATTACGAACGGATTTGCGGTAATGTATATCATTGCCCAGAAGTTAGTGTGGAAGTCCGTGGAGGACGGCTACTTAGTAGGCTCCCGTGGTTCCGTAGGTTCCTCCCTGGTGGCGTTCATGGCAGGTATTACGGAGGTTAACTCCCTGAGCGCCCATTACCGCTGTCCCAAGTGCCGCTATTACGATTTCGATTCTCCGGAGGTAAAGGCGTTTGCCGGCAATGCCGGATGCGACATGCCGGATAAAGTGTGCCCGGTCTGCGGAGAGCCGTTAATCAAGGACGGTTTTGACATTCCGTTTGAAACCTTCCTGGGATTTAAGGGTGATAAGGAGCCGGATATCGACCTAAACTTCTCCGGTGAATACCAGAGCAAGGCGCACAAATATACAGAAGTTATTTTCGGCGCCGGACAGACCTTCCGCGCCGGTACCATTGCGACCCTTGCGGATAAAACCGCATTCGGATATGTAAAGAATTACTATGAGGAGAGAGGCATCCACAAGAGAACCTGTGAAATCAACCGGATTACCCAGGGGTGTACCGGCGTCCGGAGAAGTACCGGACAGCATCCCGGCGGTATCATTGTGCTTCCCATGGGACAGGACATCAACTCCTTTACCCCGGTGCAGCATCCGGCAAACGATATGACAACGGATACGGTAACGACCCATTTCGATTACCATTCCATTGACCACAACCTGTTAAAGCTTGACATACTCGGACACGATGATCCTACCATGATTCGTATGCTGCAGGATTTAACGGGCATCGACCCCACGAAAATCCCTCTGGACGACAAGGCGGTTATGTCCCTGTTCCAGAATACGGAAGCGCTTGGCATCACACCGTCCCAGATAAGCGGTACGCCGGTGGGCTCCTTAGGTATCCCGGAATTCGGTACGGATTTCGTTATCCAGATGCTTCTTGACACAAAGCCCAAACAGTTTTCCGACTTAATCCGTATTTCCGGTCTGGGTCACGGAACGGACGTATGGCTGGGCAATGCGCAGACCCTTATTTTAGAGGGAAAAGCCACCATTTCCACGGCTATCTGCTGTCGAGACGATATTATGATCTACCTGATCAACCAGGGCGTGGAAAGCTCCCTATCCTTTACCATCATGGAGAGCGTGCGTAAGGGAAAAGGCCTAAAGCCGGAGTGGGAAGCAGCCATGAAGGAAAAGAATGTTCCCGACTGGTACATCTGGTCCTGCAAAAAGATTAAATACATGTTCCCGAAGGCACACGCGGCGGCGTACGTTATGATGGCATGGCGAATTGCCTACTGTAAAATCAACTATCCGCTGGCGTATTATGCGGCCTATTTCAGTATCCGCGCCAAGGCGTTTTCTTATGAGCTGATGTGCCAGGGGCAGCAGCACTTAGAGGCGATTATGAAGGATTACAAATCCCGTATGGACAGCCTTTCCAATAAGGAAAAGGATGCCTACGGCGATATGAAAATCGTACAGGAAATGTATGCCAGAGGATTTGAATTTACGCCCATTGATATTTTCAGCGCCCAGTCAAGACTGTTCCAGATTGTGGACGGCAAGCTGATGCCTTCCTTAAACAGCATCGACGGTCTGGGGGAAAAAGCGGCGGATGCCATTGTGGAAGCTGCCAAGGACGGCCCGTTCTTAAGTAAGGACGATTTCAAGCAGAGAACCAAGGTGAGCGGCACCATCATCGAACTGATGGACAGTCTGCACCTGCTCGGCAGGCTGCCGGAGTCCAACCAGATAAGCCTGTTCGACTTTGTGTAAAAAAATTTTATCATACTCTGTGTTGACAAACGGAAATCTTGTGGCTATAATGTGACTAATTCCTAACAAAACAGTAAATGCGATGAAGAGAAGAGTACCATCATTAAGACCTACAGAGAGTTGCCGGAGGCTGAGAGGCGCAGGAGAGATGAATGGGAAGTACATCTCGGAGCAGCAGACCGAAATGCCCTGCAAAGTAGACTCTGCCGGCCGGCACCGATAGCAGCCATGGTTGTAATAAGATGATAATCTTACGCATACCAAGAAAGCCGTAAATCGTGAGGTTTACGGGAACGAAGGTGGTACCACGGGCTTATACCTGTCCTTTCTTTACAGAGAGGACAGGTTTTTTTGTTATGGTAACAAGGCGGGCAGGTACTGTCTGCACAATAGAAAAAAGGAGAGCAAAAATGAAAATCTATGAAGAATTACAGGCAAGAGGCCTGCTGGCACAGGTAACAAATGAAGAAGAAATCCGTGAAATGATCAATAACGGCAAGGCCACCTTTTACATTGGTTTTGACTGTACGGCAGACAGTCTGACAGCCGGACATTTTATGGCACTTACTCTTATGAAAAGACTGCAGATGGCAGGAAACAAGCCCATAGCCTTAATCGGCGGCGGTACTACCATGATCGGTGACCCCTCCGGTCGGACCGATATGAGAAAAATGCTTACCAGAGAGGACATTGAACACAATGCGGCATGTTTTAAGCGTCAGATGGAGAGATTTATTGATTTCTCCGAAGGTAAGGCGCTTATGGTAAACAATGCCGACTGGCTGCTTAATTTAAACTATGTTGACCTGCTCCGTGAGGTAGGTCCCTGCTTTTCCGTAAACAATATGCTACGTGCCGAATGCTATAAGCAGCGTATGGAGAAAGGCTTAAGCTTCCTTGAATTTAACTACATGATTATGCAGAGTTATGACTTCTACTACATGTTCCAGAAATACAATTGTAATATGGAATTCGGTGGAGACGACCAGTGGAGCAATATGTTAGGCGGTACCGAACTGATTCGAAAGAAACTGGGCAAAGATGCACATGCCATGACCATTACACTGTTAACCGACTCCCAGGGAAAGAAGATGGGAAAAACCGCAGGAAATGCCGTATGGTTAGACCCCAACAAGACCTCTCCCTTCGAGTTCTACCAGTACTGGAGAAACGTGGGCGATGCCGATGTCCTGAAATGCTTACGGATGCTGACCTTCCTTCCTTTAGAGCAGATTGACGAAATGGACAAATGGGAAGGCAGCCAGTTAAATCAGGCAAAGGAAATCCTGGCATACGAGCTGACAAACCTGGTTCACGGCGAAGAAGAAGCTAAGAAAGCACAGGAAAGCGCAAAAGCACTGTTCTCCGGAAGCATTGCCGGAGAAATGCCCGAAGCAAAGCTTACCGAGACAGATTTCCAGGACGGCTCCATTGATATCATGGGCGTACTGGTAAAGGCAGGCTTATGTGCATCCCGTTCCGAAGCAAGACGTGCCGTAGAGCAGGGTGGTGTTACCGTAGCGGACGAAAAGGTAACAGACATCAAAACCACATATGCGCCGGAGCAGTTTGACGGTGACGGACTTGTGGTAAAACGCGGCAAGAAAAACTTCAAACGTGTGAAGATGTAAGCATAATGAAAGCTCCCCTTTCATACAATTTATTAAGTATGGAAGGGGATTTTTTTATGGACCTGATGGTGAATAAAGAATATGACTTGTACAAGGACATACAGGAAAGATGCCGTGGGGAAATCTACATAGGGGTGGTAGGACCGGTGCGTACCGGCAAATCCACGTTTATTAAACGCTTCATGGATGTCTGTGTGCTTCCCTTTATGGAAGATGAGCATGAAAAGGAAAGGGCAAAGGACGAACTGCCGCAGAGTGCGGGAGGAAAAACCATTACGACCACGGAGCCGAAATTCATTCCGAAGGAAGCTGCCGCCGTGCATCTTGGCGGGGACGTGGAGGCGAAGGTAAGGCTCATTGACTGTGTGGGCTACATGGTGGAGGGCGCCACCGGTCACATGGAAGAAAATACGGAGCGTATGGTAAAAACGCCCTGGTCGGATACGGAAATTCCGTTTACGCAGGCAGCAGGCATCGGCACGGATAAGGTCATTCACGACCATTCCACCATAGGACTTGTGGTTACCACGGACGGCAGCTTCGGGGAACTCCCGAGAGCGGCGTATCTGGATGCGGAAGAAAAGACCATTCTGGCATTAAAGAAGTTGCGTAAGCCGTTTCTGGTGCTGCTTAATTCCGAGAAGCCCTATGCAGACGAAACAAAGGCGATGGCGGAAGAAATCGGAGAGAAATATAAGGTGGCGGTCCGTCCGGTCAACTGTGCCCAGTTAAAAATGGATGACATACATAGCATCATGGAACAGATACTTTATGAATTCCCGGTTTCCCGCATGGAGTTTTTTATGCCGAAGTGGGTGGAGATGTTAAGCCTCGACAATCCCATGAAGAAGGAAATGGTGGGAGCGGTAAAAAACATCATGAAGGCGGTAAATTCCGTCCGGGATATCCGCAGCATGCAGGTGGATGGCAGGGTGCCGGTGGAAAGCCGGTACATAAAACGGTTGAAAACAGAAAACATCAATCTTGCGGACGGCAGTGTGAAGCTGCAGATGGATGTGGACAACAGCTTTTATTATGAAATGCTGAGCGATTTGGTAGGGGACGAAATCAGCGGCGAATACCAGCTTATTACCAAATTAAAAGAGCTCTCCGCCATGAAAAAAGAATATGCCAAGGTGCTGCAGGCGGTACAGTCCGTACGGCAGAAGGGTTACGGTGTGGTAACACCGGAAAGGGAGGAAATCAGTCTGGCAAAGCCGGAGTTAATCCGTCACGGCAACAAGTTTGGCGTCAAAATCAAGGCGGAAAGTCCGTCCATTCACATGATACGCGCCAACATTGAAACGGAAATTGCGCCCATTGTGGGAACGGAGGAGCAGGCACAGGATTTAATACGCTATATCAACGAAGCGGACAGCCGGGAGGAAGGCATCTGGGAAACCAACATCTTCGGCAAAACCGTGGAGCAGCTTGTGGATGACGGCATCACCGGTAAAATTTCCATGATAGGCGAAGAAAGCCAGGTGAAACTGCAGGACACCATGCAGAAAATCGTCAATGACATGAACGGCGGCATGGTGTGTATTATTATATAAGTAAGGCATGAAAGAGGCGGGATTTTTCCTACGCAGACGCGCTTGCGCATCGGGAAAGCCCTCCGGTAGCATTTCTTAGCTGAAAAAGAATGAATAGGCAGGCTGGCTTCCTTCCTAAAGCAGACTTTTAGTCGCCGTCGGCATTTAGGTGTCGTTCTTTGACACCTTATGTGCCGCTACGGTGACTTTTAAGCGCAAGCGCGTCTGCGTAGGAAGGAACCAGCCTTCTTAATATGCCTGTCCGCTATTTTGCTACCTTGTTTTTCATTCCCTACACTGTTATAATGAACAAAGCCGCATAGTGACGTCAGTATGCGGCAAGAAAACGAAAAGGAACCGAACACGCATATGGAATATGTTGTTTTTGCCTTTGTGGCAGCAGGTCTTGTTGCACTGTTAGCTGCCAAAGGAATTTACGATAGCAAATCGGAAAAGGCGAGGATACTGTACAGGTTTCGGCACAAGTACGGGGAACTCCGCAAAAAAGAATACGGACTTGACCGCTATAAGGCGATAGCGGGGTATTTCAAACATCACGGAAATGAAGAACAGGTAGATGAAATCACCTTTCAGGATTTATCCATGGATGATATTTTCATGCAGATGAATTTTACCAACTGCCAGGCAGGGGAAGAGGTGCTGTATCATTTACTTCGGACGCCCGATTTTACAGAGGAGCCCCTTGACCACAAGGAAGCGGTTATCCAATATTTTGAAGAGCACAAAGAGGAACGGGTACAGTTGCAATACCGTCTGAATGAGACAGGCTATACCGGCAAGTTTTCCCTCTATGATTATCTGGACAACCTGGATATTCTGGGAAAACGATCCAACCTGCATCATTACACCCTGCTTATCAGTTACATTCCCGCCATTGCATTCTGTTTTTTCAGCCCGTCGCTGGGTATCCTGCTCATCCTTGGTCTGATGATGTACGGCATGATAAGTTATTTCAGGGAAAAAGGCGAAGTGGACGTGTATTTAAGCAGCTTTGCATTTATCTTAAAGCTCATGGAAACCTCGGAAAAAATAGAGCAGCTTGCGGCAGAGGGTATCAAAGAGGAACAGGACAGACTGCGGGAAAACAGAAAAGCGCTGGGACAGTTTAGGAGGGGCTCTTTCTGGCTGATGTCCAACGGCAGAATGTCCGGCTCCGGCAATCCTCTGGATATGATACTGGACTATCTGCGCATGAGCCTGCATTTTGACCTGATAAAATTCAATACCATGTTAGAGCAGGTAAGAAAGCATACGGAAAATGTGGACGGGCTGTTTTACACCATAGGTTATTTAGACGCCATGGTTGCCATCGGAGAATACCGGGCATCCTTACAGAACGGATACTGCATTCCGGTGCTGCAGGAGGAAAAGGAACCGTTTCTTAGCATGGAAGAAGGCTATCACCCGCTTCTTGACAATCCGGTGAAAAATTCCATAGAAGCGAAGAACGGCATTTTGCTGACCGGCTCCAATGCGTCCGGTAAATCCACCTTCTTACGGACGGTGGCAATCTCCGCCATCCTTGCCCAGACCATTCACACGGTACCGGCAAGGCAGTACCGGGCAGGGTATTTCCGCATTATGTCCGCCATGTCCTTAAGTGACGATATTTTATCGGGCGAGAGCTATTATATTGTGGAAATCCGGGCGATAAAGAGAATAATGGATACCATCCGGGAAAAAGGGCATGTGCTCTGCTTTGTGGATGAAGTGCTGCGCGGCACCAATACCGTGGAGCGAATTGCGGCAGGTACGGAAATTTTACGGAAGCTTCTGACGAACCATACCCTGTGCTTTGCAGCCACCCACGATCTGGAGCTGACGGAGCTTTTAAAAGACAGTTACGACAATTATCATTTTGAAGAAGAAGTAAAAGACGGGGATGTTCATTTTAACTACCGTCTGATGAACGGCAGGGCAACCACCCGTAATGCCATTAAGCTGCTTTCCGCCTTCGGCTATGACGAGGACATCATAAAGGGAGCCGGCAGGAGAGCGGATGAATTCCTGCAGACGGGACAGTGGAAGTAAAGAGATAGTGGCATAGAAAGCCAAACAGGCGCGGATAAAGGGAAAAGAAAGACGGAAATGAAAGGATAGAAAGAAGCATATGAAAGTTACGTTATATTCGGACGGTTCGGCGAGGGGCAACCCGGAAGGACCGGGAGGCTATGGCACGGTGTTGCAGTTTGTGGATGCCAAAAACACCCTGCATGAGAGAGAATACAGTGCCGGTTACAAAAAGACTACCAACAACCGCATGGAGCTGATGGGCGTGATTACCGGTCTGGAGGCGCTGACAAAGCCCTGTGAGGTAACCGTGATTTCCGACTCCAAGTATGTGACGGATGCGTTCAATGCGCACTGGGTGGACAACTGGAAGAAAAACAACTGGCGGACAAGCACCAGGCAGCCGGTTAAAAACAAAGAACTCTGGGAGCGGCTGTTAAAGGCTATGGAGCCCCATTCGGTGACCTTTGAATGGGTGAAAGGGCATAACGGACACCCGGAAAACGAAAGATGCGACAGGCTCGCCACCACGGCAGCGGATGGGGAGATACTCCTTGACGATGACGGGGGTTCGTTGCTATAATAGATTTTACATGAAAAAGTGGAAGGGATGAGAATTATGGCATTTATCAATTCATTTTTAAGTTATCTTCTTGTTTTCTTTGTATTCTGCATTGTTGGCGGATTTGGCATTTTCATGGGCATTACCTTACGGAAACGGAAAAACACCAAGGAAGAAAATCAAAGTAAAGAGGCAGAAGCCGTACAATAACCATGGACACATGGCAGCAGGCTCTGAAAAAGGACTGATAAGAATCCGGTAAAACTGGGTTCTTTTTTGTCTTGCCGGGGGATAAAAATATGCCAAAGAGCGAAAACCAGAAACAGAAACTTCTGTATATTATAAAAATTTTACAGGAGTATACGGACGAAGACCATGTAATCAGTACGAAGGATCTGATTGAAAAGCTTCGGGCAAACGACATAAGCGCCGAAAGAAAAAGTATTTATGCGGACATTCAGTGTCTGCAGGATTTCGGCTTTGACATCATGCAGAAAAAAGGGAAGACGGAGAGCGGCTATTACCTTGCCAGCCGGGAGTTTGAACTGGCGGAGTTAAAGCTTTTGGTGGATGCTGTGCAGTCTTCACGCTTTGTGACGGAAAAAAAGTCAAGAGAGCTGATACATAAATTGGAGAAACAGGCAAGCACCTATCAGGCACGCCAGCTTCACAGACAGGTGAAGGTACTGGGACGTGTCAAAACGGAGAATGAAAAGATTTATTACAGCGTGGATACCATTTATACGGCAATCGACGCGGACAGACAGATTTCCTTTTCCTATCTGGAGTGGACGACCACAAAGACCCTGAAGCCCCGCCGGAACGGCAAGACCTACGTGGTGAGCCCGCTGGCGCTTATCTGGGATGATGAAAATTATTACCTGGCGGCATATGATGCGGAAGCGGACTGCATAAAGCACTACCGCGTGGACAAAATGAAGAACACGAAGGTGGAAGAGAAAAAGCGCGAGGGACAGGATTTCTTTAACATGGATCCGGCGGAGTATTCCAAAAGCACGTTCGGAATGTTTGGCGGCGATGAAGAACAGATTACCCTGCTTTTGCCGAAAAAACTCATTGGCGTCATTATGGACCGGTTCGGCAGGGAAACGGATGTGCGGGTAGTGGAAAACGATAAAATCCGTGTGCACATCAGAGCTGCCGTCAGCGGACAGTTTTTCGGCTGGTTGACCGGTTTGGGAGAAGGCGTGCAGATAGCATCCCCGACAGAAGTGAGGGAACGCTATAAACAGTGGCTGAAGAATATGCTTGCCGCGCAGGATGGCGCGGAAGAATAGAGAAAGAGCGAAAGAGAAAGAAGGACAAAAACATGCTTGCAGCAGACAGAATGAAGCAGTTTGAAAGCGGTATTTTCCAGCTTTTGAACGACAAGAAAAATGAAGTGGAAAGGGCAGGAAAAAAGGTTTACAACCTGTCCGTGGGAACCCCGGATTTTAAGCCGGCGCCCCATATTGTGGAGGCAGTGGCGGAAGCCGCAAAGAAGCCGGGAAATTATAAATACGCCCTGGCGGATATACCGGAGCTTATTAAGGCTGTGCAGGAAAGATTTGCAAAAAGATACGATGTTACTTTGGAAGCGGATGAAATCATGAGTGTTTACGGCTCCCAGGAGGGTATCAGCCACATCGGTCTGTCCCTCTTTAACGAAGGCGACCTGGTACTGGTTCCCGACCCCGGATATCCCGTATTCTCCATCGGACCTTTCTTAGCCGGTGCGGATGTGGAATGCTATGAGCTACTGCCGGAAAACCACTATCTGCCGGATCTGGACGCTCTGAGCGAAAAATACGGAAACAAAATCAAATGCATGATTGTTTCCTATCCCTTAAATCCCATATGCAAGTGTGCACCCCGTGAGTTTTACGAAAAACTGATTACATGGGCAAAGAAGAATGATATTTTAATCATTCACGACAATGCCTATTCCGATATTATTTACGACGGCAGAAAGGGTATTTCCATTCTGTCCGTCCCCGGAGCAAAGGACTGTGCCGTGGAATTTTATTCCCTGTCCAAATCCTTCAACTACACCGGAGCCAGAATGAGCTTTTTAGTAGGCAATAAGGAAGTGGTAGCAACCTTTAAGAAGCTCCGTTCCCAGATTGACTACGGTATTTTCCTGCCGATACAGTACGGCGCCGTAGCAGCCCTGACCGGTCCGGATGACTGCGTGAAGGAACAGCGGGCGAAATACGAAGAAAGAAGAAACGCCCTCTGCGACGGTCTTACTTCCATCGGCTGGAAAGTGGAAAGAAGCGAAGGCACCATGTTTGCATGGGCAAAAATTCCCGATGCGTATACGGATGACTTTGCCTTTGTGATGGAGCTTCTGGAAAAAACAGGTGTGCTCTGCACTCCGGGCAGCAGTTTCGGCAAGCTGGGAGCCGGTCACGTAAGGTTTGCCCTCACTTTACCGGTGGAAACCATAAACGAAGCCGTGGAAGCCATTGACAAGAGCGGTATCTTAAAATAAAATTCCGTACCCGTGTTTTAGAATTATTCGCACAGGGATTTGAGGATTTCCGATTGACTTTTTGCCGGGGCTTTCTTATACTTAGAATACGACACTAAATATGGTGACGGAAAATCGAAAAACACACCATATATTGTAAAATACAGGAAAGCGGGGGAATGGCGCCATGAGTATTGAAGTGGAGCAGGTGGGCGAAGACACAACCGATTACGGTGCCCAGTTTAAGACAAAAAGAGATGTGAAGGTCGTTAAAAAGGACGGCAGCAAAGAGACATTTAACGTGCAGAAGGTAGTGAATGCCGTTGGCAAGAGCGCTTACCGTGCACTGACTAAATTTACAGAAGAAGAAAAACGTCATATCTGTCAGTATGTGGTAGAAAAGGTGGACGAGCTTGAGCAGGATGAAATTCCCATCCCCATTATGCACAACATCGTGGAAAGCGCTTTGGAACAGGTAAAGCCCATTGTAGCAAAGAGCTACCGGGATTACCGCAACTACAAGCAGGATTTTGTGCGCATGCTGGACGATGTTTACAAAAAGAGCCAGTCCATCATGTATATCGGGGACAAGGAAAACGCCAACACGGACTCCGCACTGGTTTCCACCAAGCGTTCCCTGATTTTCAACCAGTTAAACAAAGAGCTTTACCAGAAGTTCTTTATGACAACGGAGGAAATTCAGGCATGCCGCGACGGCTATATTTATGTACATGATATGTCTGCCAGAAGAGATACCATGAACTGCTGTCTGTTTGACGTGGAAAATGTGTTGTCCGGCGGTTTTGAAATGGGTAATATCTGGTACAACGAACCGAAGACCCTGGACGTGGCGTTTGATGTTATCGGCGACATTGTGCTCAGTGCGGCAAGTCAGCAGTACGGAGGATTTACCGTACCCAGCGTGGACAATATCTTAGAGCCTTACGCAGAAAAATCCTACAAAAAATATATTGAGAAATACAAGAGACTGGGAATTGACGACGATACGGCGGAGGCAGAAGCCTATGCGGACGTGGTAAGAGAATTCGAACAGGGTTTCCAGGGCTGGGAGTACAAGTTCAATACTGTTGCCAGCAGCCGGGGCGACTATCCGTTCATCACCGTTACGGCAGGTACCGGCACCGGCAGATTTGCCAAGCTGGCTACCATTTCCATGCTGAATGTCAGAAGAAGAGGACAGGGCAAAAAGGAATGCAAGAAGCCGGTTCTGTTCCCCAAGATTGTTTTTTTATACGATGAAAACCTGCATGGACCCGGCAAGCCGCTTGAGGATGTATTTGAAGCCGGTGTGGCATGCTCTGCAAAGACCATGTATCCCGACTGGCTGTCTCTGACCGGCAAAGGCTATGTGGCAAGCATTTACAAGCAGTACGGAAAAATCATTTCTCCCATGGGCTGCCGTGCGTTCCTTTCTCCCTGGTATGAAAGAGGCGGCATGCATCCGGCGGACGACAAGGATGTGCCTGTATTTGTGGGCCGTTTCAACATCGGTGCGGTTTCCCTGCACCTTCCCATGATTCTGGCAAAGTCCAGACAGGAGAGCAGGGACTTCTATGAAGTGCTGGATTATTATTTACAGTTAATCCGTCAGCTTCATATAAGAACCTATGCATATCTTGGCGAAATGAGAGCTTCCACCAACCCGCTTGCTTACTGCGAGGGCGGTTTCCTCGGCGGACACTTAAAGCTTTCCGACAAGATTAAACCGCTGTTAAAAGCCGCAACCGCAAGCTTCGGCATCACCGCCTTAAACGAGCTGCAGGAGCTTTACAACGGTAAGTCTTTAGTGGAAGACGGACAGTTTGCCCTGGAGGTTATGGAGCATATCAATGCCAAGGTCAATGAATTCAAGGAAGAGGACGGCAATCTGTATGCTATTTACGGCACACCCGCAGAAAACCTCTGCGGTCTGCAGATTAAGCAGTTCCGTAATAAATACGGTATTATCGAGGGCGTTTCCGACAGGGAATATGTCAGCAACTCTTTCCACTGCCATGTAACGGAGGACATTACTCCCATTCAGAAGCAGGATATTGAGGAAAGGTTCTGGAACTTAAGCAACGGCGGCAAAATCCAGTATGTGAAATACCCTATTGATTACAATATTGAGGCAGTGAAGACCTTAATCAGAAGAGCCATGGACATGGGCTTCTACGAAGGTGTTAATCTTTCCCTTGCTTACTGCGATGACTGCGGTCATCAGGAACTCGAAATGGATGTATGTCCCAAGTGCGGAAGCAGAAACTTAACCAAGATTGACAGAATGAATGGTTACCTGTCTTATTCCAGAGTACACGGGGACACCCGCTTAAACGAGGCAAAAATGGCAGAAATCGCAGAAAGGAAGAGCATGTGACGGTCTTATGAGATATCATAATATTACCAAGGACGATATGTTAAATGGAGACGGTCTGCGCGTTGTCCTGTGGGTAGCAGGCTGCAGTCATTGCTGCGAACAGTGTCAGAATCCCATTACCTGGGACCCGAATGGGGGACTTTTGTTTGATGAGGAAGCCAAAAAGGAAATTTTTGACCAGTTGGACAAACCCTATATTTCCGGCATCACCTTTTCCGGAGGGGACCCCTTACATCCGGCAAACCGGCTGGATGTGAGAAATTTCATGGCGGAAATCAAGGAGAAATATCCTGACAAGACAATTTGGCTGTATACGGGCGACTCCTGGGAAAATATTCTGTATTATCCCATGATGCAGTACGTGGACGTAGTAGTGGACGGCGAATTTCATATCGGAGAGCTGGATACCAAGCTTCTCTGGAAGGGCAGTAAAAACCAGAGAGTCATAGATGTCCGGAAAACCCTGCAGCAGCCGGACCCCTTACTTCCGGTTCTGCACTGCGGAGATTACGAATAGACGACAATTAAATTGTGACTGCACAGGGCGGAAAAATACCGGAAAGACTGCAGGACACTGAAAGGCATGGATAACAGAATGCAGAGAATTGCACAGTTTTTTAAGGTTTCCAAAGAAAATTATATACAGGCGATTAGGGGAGATTTTCCCGCATACGACGAAGCGGCAGCGGAAAAAGTATATGAGGAGTTAAAGCTTCCCATGCGTGCAACCAAAGGAAGTGCGGGCTATGATTTCTATGCGCCGTTTTCTTTCACACTGGCTCCGGGGGAAACCATTAAAATTCCGACCGGCATCCGTGCAAAAATGGAAGAGGGCTGGGTACTTCAGCTTTTTCCCAGAAGCGGACTTGGATTTAAATTCCGTCTGCAGCTTAACAATACCGTAGGCATCATTGACAGCGATTATTTTGACTCTGACAACGAAGGCCACATATTCGCCAAGATTACCAATGATTCCAACGAAGGAAAGACCCTTCAGGTGGAAGCCGGAACCGGTTTCTTACAGGGAATTTTCTTACCCTTCGGCATTACGGTGGATGATGAAGCGGACGGCATCCGCAACGGCGGCTTCGGCAGCACCACAAAATAAAATCAAAAGTATAAATTTTCTCCTTTTCGGAACACTGATAGTGATTCGGGAAGGAGATTTTTTATGGAAAAAAAAGACGAAGAAATGACGGGTGCCTTACGGCAGGATATGAATTATCTGAACGACCGGCTCAAGGTGGACAAAAGCTTTGATTTGATTTACCGCACCATTGAGATTGGCGGCAGGGAAGCCTGCATGTATTTTATAGATGGATTTTGTAAGGATGAGCTGATGGAAAAAATCCTGCAGTATTTCCTCAGCATCAAGGCAGAAACTATGCCGGAGGATGCCCATAAAATGTGTAAGCTCTGCATGCCCTATGTGGAGGTGGACTTAAGCGGAAAGTGGGACAACATCTTAAATAATCTGTTGTCCGGCGTGTTTGTGCTGCTGATTGACGGCTATGATAAGGCAATACTCATAGACAGCAGGGAATATCCCTCCCGGAATGTGGCGGAGCCGGATAAGGATAAGGTGCTTCGCGGCTCCAAGGATGGATTTGTGGAAACCATTGTGTTCAATACGGCTCTTTTAAGAAGAAGAATTCGCAGCACGGATCTGCGCGTGGAAATGTATGCTGCGGGAAAGAGCTCCCATACGGACATTGCGGTCTGCTATATGGAGAGCCGGGTGGATAAAAAGCTGCTAAACAAAATTGTGACGAGAATACAGAACATCAGGGTGGATGCCCTGACCATGAACCAGGAGAGCCTGGCAGAGTGCCTGTATGAAAAGAAGTGGTACAATCCGTTCCCGAAATTCAAATATACGGAACGCCCCGACACGGCAGCGGCGCAGGTGCTCGAAGGAAACATCATTATCCTTGTGGACAATTCCCCTTCGGCAATGATTCTGCCCACCTCCATTTTTGATGTGGTGGAGGAAGCGGACGATTATTATTTCCCGCCCATTACGGGCACGTATCTGCGGCTGACGAGATTTCTTATTTTTATTCTGACGTATATCATGACACCGACATTTCTGCTTCTCATGAACCACACGGAATGGATACCGGAAAAATTTGCGTTCATCACGCTGAAGGACACGGAGAACATTCCGCTTATCTGGCAGTTCCTTATTTTAGAGCTTGCCATTGACGGTTTAAGGCTTGCTGCAGTCAATACGCCCAGCATGCTAAGCACTCCGCTTTCCGTTATGGCGGCGCTGGTGCTGGGGGAATTTTCCGTCAACAGCGGCTGGTTCAATTCCGAGGTGATGCTGTATATGGCATTTGTTGCCATTGCCAACTATACGCAGGCAAATTACGAATTGGGGTATGCACTGAAATTTATGAGAATACTGACACTGATTTTAACTGCATGGCTGGATGCGTGGGGATATGCGGCAGGTATTGCGATAACCTGTCTGGCAGTAGCCTTAAACAAAACGGTATCCGGGCAGAGTTATCTGTATCCGTTTTTACCGTTCCGGTTTAAGCTGCTTGCCAGAAGACTGTTCAGGCTGCGGCTACCGGATGCAAGAAAGTAATTTGAACTGTAGAAAGGAAAAGGGCGTGTGGATTTCCACACGCCTTCTTGTTTACCAGCTCCGTACGAATTTATTGATGTAATTGTCCAGACATTCTTCAATGACCCGGATGGCTTCTTCACGGTTGCCCTTCTCGTTTACATCGGTGGTTTTATTTTCCAATGCCTTATAAACGGTGAAGAAATGCTCCATTTCTTCAATTACATGGGAGGGCAGCTCGGAGATGTCGTGGTAGCAGTTGTAATTGGGGTCATTGAAAGGAACGGCAATAATCTTTTCATCCTTTTTGCCGCCGTCCAGCATGGAGATGACGCCGATGGGATACGCACGTACCAGGGTAAGGGGGACCACCGGCTCCGAGCAGAGCAACAGTACGTCTAAGGGGTCACCGTCATCGCCGTAGGTACGGGGAATAAAGCCGTAGTTGGCAGGATAGTGGGTGGAGGTATAAAGAATACGATCCAAAATAATGTAACCGGTTTCCTTGTCCAGTTCGTATTTTGTTTTGCTTCCCTTCGGGATTTCAATGACGCAGATAAAATCCGTGGGTGTTACTCTTTTTACGTTGATGTTGTGCCAGATGTTTCCGTTAATTCCGTTCATAAACATACCTCCATAATTTTAATCTAAAAATCCGAAATGAGAGAGTGCGTGCAGAATGCCGTCCTCGCTGGCTTTGGCCGTTACATAGGAAACTTTGGCAAACAAA
>ULLQ01003919.1_pt1 | contig 25558 bp, 23 predicted proteins | sample 1951461 | NCBI WGS metagenome assembly ULLQ01 (sample SAMEA4835531, study PRJEB28245) | human gut metagenome | biome: gut microbiome; material: fecal sample | place: Denmark | collected 2008 | reverse complement strand
CTTTAATTTTTTGCCCCGTCCCCAATTATTAGTCTAATGTTGTGCTTGTTCTTCCTGTGCCTATTACATTTTCTTGTAAAGACCTCCATGTGTTACATCCAATTATTCCATCTGCCGATAATCCTCTGCTTCTTTGATATCTAATTACTGCATTTTTTGTGTTTATTCCAAATATTCCGTCTAATCCTCCTGTTGCAAATCCTAATGTGTTTAAGTCATCTTGTGCTATTAAAACATACACACTCAAACTTCCTTGCTTTAATACTGGAAATCCTCCTGAAGGGCATGCTGGTGGTGATTGTCTTCTATCGAAATGTACCCAGGTTGGCGATATACTTAGTGGTTCCACATAATTCCATAATCCGGGAATTTTGTGCACTGTTTCTTAAAACTGCTCTTTGTGCATTAGTCCATTTTTGACCTACATCGAAGGCTGTTCCTGCATAATGTTGACTTTGACTTCCATGCCCTCCTTCCCATGGTCTTCTAAATGCATATCCTACTGGTATTGGTGCTCCATATAAATATCTTTGAGAATTCCACGATAACATTGTATTTTTTGTTGTCCATAAAGTTGAACTATTACTTGCACCTCTAAATTCTCTTACTAGCAAAGTTCTATTCGTATTATATGGCATTGCTTCACTTTCTCCTCTATAATATGTTTCCATTCTGTCTGTGCTGTTATTGTATACTATTATTTTTGCCATTATATTTTCCTCCCATAAATATATTTATAATATTTTATGAAAACTTTACAAAATAGTTCTTGAAAAGATTAAACTAAAAAATAAACTAAACTGTCAATTTTACTAACAATTTAGTTTATTATTATATTTTTTATTTTTTCATTGCTATTTCACATATCATATCTGCTGCTTTTTCTACTCCAAAAGTATCACTATTTATGCATAAATCATAATTGTCGTTATCTCCCCATACTTTTCCTGTATAGTGTTTGTAGTGATTGCTTCTTAATTTGTCTATATTTTCGATTTCTTTTTCAGCATCTTTTTTGCTTAATCCATATTTTTCTATTGCTCTATTTATTTTGTTTTCCATTGTGCTATATACAAATATGTTTATTACATCTTTATTGTCTTTTAATATAAAGTCTGAACATCTTCCTATTATTACACAAGATTCGTTTTGGGCTACATCTTTTATTAATTCTGATTCTTGAACAAATAATTCATCTGCATTTGTCAAGTTATAGTAACATCCACTATTTAGCGAATCTAAAACTCCTCTTTTTTGTTCATTATTTTCAATATACTCTGTAGATAAACCTGTTTTTTCTGATAATTTTTCTACTAAATCTCTGTCATAAAATTTTATTCCTAATTTATCTGCAACTAGTCTTCCTATATATCTTCCTCCAGAGCCATATTCTCTTGATATTGTTATTACTGTATGTTTTGCTAATTTATTATCTGTGCTTGTATCATCTGGTAATGTGTTGCTTACTAGTGCTTTTTTTCCTAATGAACGAACTTCTTTTATAAGTAATATCGCAGCTATTATAAATGCTAATCCATCTGCTACTGGTCCAGCTGATAATACACCAATTATACCATATATATGACCTAAAATAAGCATACTTGGTATTAAAAATGCTATTTGTCTTGATATTGATAGTACTGCACTTTTTACGCTCTTTCCAATGGCTTGAAAGAATATTCCTGATGGTATTTGAATTCCATTGAATATACATAACATTAAATATGTTCTAAATGCTAAACAAGCAAATTCTATGTAGTTTTCATCACCATTTCCGAATAATGAAATTAATTTATCTGGAATTAATTGGAATAATAAGAATGCTATTGTACTTACTATTAAACTTAATCCTAATACAGTTTTTAGTGTTTTCTTTACTCTATTATATTTACCAGCACCATAGTTGTATCCAACAATTGGTTGTGCTCCTGCAGCAATACCTATTATTATGCTGTTTAATATTTGACTTATTTTCATTACTATTCCAAGTACTGTGATTGGAATTTCTGCTCCATATTTTGAGTTTGCCCCGTATTTTCCTAATAAATTATTTTCAAATGCCATTACTATAACAATGCTCATTTGAGTAATAAAACTACTTATTCCAAGCATTGATACATTTTTGCATATTGAACCTTCTAATTTTAATGATTTTTTTGTTATTTTTACATTTTTCATTTTTCTTAAATGTGTTATATTTAAGACTGCTGTGCATATTTGACTTATGATTGTTGCTATTGCTGCTCCTCTTACCCCCATTTGTATTATGAATATAAGAATATAGTCTAATACTATATTTAGTAATGCTCCTGCAATCATTGAGCCCATTGCAAATTTTGGACTTCCATCAGCTCTTATTATTGAGTTCAATGTTGTTCCTATCATCATAAATGGTAATCCTATTACTATTATAAATCCATAATCTAATGCGTATGGTCTTAATATATCTGTACAACCGAATATATTTAAAATTTGTGGTAAAAATACTATACTTACTACACATATTATCATTGCAATTATTGTAGATAATATTATTCCATTAATTACACCTTTATTTGCTTCTTCTTGCTTTTTCTGTCCTAATTTTAAGTTTAAAAATGCTGAACTTCCATCACCAAACATTAATGCAAATGCCAGACATATCATTGTTAATGGAAATACTACATTTGTTGCTCCATTTCCTAATGTTCCAACTTTCCATCCTATGAATATTTGATCGACTATGTTGTATAACGAGTTTACTAGCAAAGATATTATGCATGGGATAGAAAATTTTCTTATTAATTTTCCTATTTTTTCTGTTCCTAGAATGTTCTCTTCTTGATTCATTTTATCATCTTCCTTCCTTAATTGTTGATTTTTCGTGCAAAAATAAAAAAGCAATGGTTAGTTGCTTTAACATAGCTTATCTATTATAACATATTTTTTTGTAATAGTGTAATATTAAATAGTAACTTTTTTTATAATAATTACTATATTTCAATTGCATTTTATTTTTCTATGTGATATTATTTTACTGTTCTTAAAAATATTGGGGTATCGCCAAGCGGTAAGGCATCGGACTCTGACTCCGACATTCCTGTGTTCGAATCACAGTACCCCAGCCAAATATGTACAAATGGTACATATTTTATCTTATCCACCCATATTTTTTAGGAGGGATTATAATGAAACACATAAAAACAATCAACAAGGCCAACCTCAAAGAAACTGCTAAAAACGGCGGTTGTGGTAAGTGCCAAGCTTCTTGCCAGAGCGCATGCAAGACTTCTTGTACCGTAGCTAACCAAAAATGCGTATGGTCAGATAACGAAAAGAGATAATATCATTCATTCTTCATTTACATTTAATTCTCTTTGTTTTTATTTGTTTTATTTTTGCAACATTACTTTTGTAATGTTGCAATTTTCTTTTTATATTAAAATAGAGCACATAATATCAATAAAATTGTTTATGTACTCCATTTATATATTTTTTTATTAGAATTAACACGTGCTTTTAATATAACTACTATATCCAATATTCTTAAGAAATTTTTCTTCCTTGCAAATTAAAATTTCCCATATTTGTTCTTGCATATATGTTTATTTTATCATTTATAACTTCACCTTGTACATTATATCTTATGTTTCTTAAAGCTGCTTTAAAATTTCCAGTAATCATAAATTTATTTCCATCTATAATTCCATTATAAAGCTCATACCTTTTTCCCATTACTTCTATATATCCACTTAATTTATTATCATTTGTTACTAATTTTAAACTTCCATTAATTGAACCTCTAGGTGTTTTAAGACCTAATTCATATAAACCATCCATAGAATATTCCTCCCCATTTAATTATATGAATTATTTAAAATTTCGTTCTTTGTTATAAAAGCTTAAGGTAAAAAAGAGAACATTTTAACCCAAAAAGGCAATATGTTCTCTTTTTATATATTTTATTAAATTAATACACAATTTCTTATTACGTATTTTCTATTTCATAGCTTCTTCTACTGCAACAGCTATAGCAACTGTACATCCAACCATTGGATTATTTCCCATACCTATTAATCCCATCATTTCAACATGAGCTGGTACTGATGAACTTCCTGCAAATTGTGCATCTGAGTGCATTCTTCCCATTGTATCTGTCATACCATAAGAAGCTGGTCCAGCAGCCATATTATCTGGATGTAATGTTCTTCCTGTTCCTCCACCTGATGCAACTGAGAAGTATTTCTTTCCTTCTGCTAATCTTTCTTTTTTGTATGTTCCTGCTACTGGATGTTGGAATCTTGTTGGATTTGTTGAATTTCCTGTTATAGAAACATCAACATCTTCCATCCACATTATTGCTACACCTTCTCTAACATCATTAGCTCCATAGCATCTAACTTTTGATCTTTCTCCATTTGAATATGGAATTTCTTCTACTACATTTACTTTACCTGTGAAGAAATCAAATTCTGTTTTTACATATGTAAATCCATTGATTCTTGAAATTATTTGTGCTGCATCTTTTCCAAGTCCATTTAATATAACTCTTAAAGGCTCTTTTCTAACTTTGTTAGCTGATTTTGCTATACCAATTGCACCTTCTGCTGCTGCAAAAGATTCGTGTCCTGCTAAAAATGCAAAACATTTTGTATCTTCTGATAATAACATAGATGCTAAATTTCCATGTCCTAATCCTACTTTTCTGTCATCTGCAACTGATCCTGGTATACAAAAAGCTTGTAATCCTTCACCTATTGCTGTTGCTGCATCTGATGCTTTTGTGCATCCTTTTTTTACAGCTATAGCTGCACCTAAAGTATATGCCCAAGCTGCATTTTCAAAACATATTGTTTGAACTCCTTTTGTTATTTCATATGGATTAAATCCTTTATCTGTACAAATTTTTAATGCATCTTCAAAATCTTTAATTCCATATTTTTCCATTACAGGTTTAATTTGATCTATTCTTCTTTCATAATTTTCAAATGTTACTGCCATTTAAATTTCCTCCTATTATTCATTTTCTATTTTACAAACATATTTTTAGCTAAATTTTATTCTTTACGTGGATCTATTTTCTTAACAGCTTCGTCAAATCTTCCATATGTACCTGAAGCTTTTTCTATAGCTGCCATTGGTTCCATTCCAGCTTTTATGTTATCCATCATTTTACCCATGTGAACATATTTGTATCCAATAATTTGATTATCTTTATCTAAACCAAGCTCTACTATATAGCCTTCTGTTAATTGTAGATATCTTGGTCCTTTTAATTTGCTTGAATAAATAGTTCCTACTTGGCTTACATGTCCTTTTCCTAAATCTTCAAGACCTGCTCCTACTGCTAATCCTCCTTCTGAGAAAGCAGATTGTGTTCTACCATATACTATTTGTAAGAATAATTCTCTCATAGCAGTATTTATAGCATCACAAACTAAATCTGTATTTAATGCTTCTAATATTGTTTTTCCAACTAATATTTCACCAGCCATAGCTGCAGAATGTGTCATTCCTGAACATCCTATTGTTTCTACTAATGCTTCTTGGATTATTCCTTCTTTTACATTTAATGTTAATTTACATGCTCCTTGTTGAGGTGCACACCATCCAATACCATGTGTAAATCCTGATATATCTTTTATATCTTTTGCTTTTACCCATTTTCCTTCTTCTGGAATTGGAGCTGGTCCATGATCAACTCCTTTTGCAACTGGGCACATATTTTCTAATTCGTTTGTATAAATCATCTTTTTTACTCCTTTCAGATTTTATATTTATTCTATATTTTTTATTTTATTCTTTTACTATTATGCTTTCACCTGTCATTTCTTCTGGTTTTTCAAGACCCATTATATCTAACATTGTAGGTGCTAAATCAGCCAATTTTCCTGGTTTTAATTTAGCTGTTTCCATTCCTACAAGTATAAGTGGTACAGGATTTGTTGTATGAGATGTTTGTGGCTCTCCTGTTATATAATCAACCATTTGCTCTGAATTTCCGTGATCTGCTGTAATTAACAAAACACCTTCATTAGCTCTTATTGCTTCTACAACTTTTCCAACATCATTGTCTATTTCTTCAATTGCTTTTATTGCTGCATCCAAGTTTCCTGTATGTCCTACCATATCTGGGTTTGCATAGTTTAATATTATAACATCATATTTTTTAGAATTTATTGCTTCTAAAACTTTTGTTGTAACTTCTGGTGCACTCATTTCTGGTTGCATATCATATGTTTCAACTTTTGGTGATGGAACTAATATTCTGTCTTCAGCTTTATATTGTTTTTCATTTCCACCATTAAAGAAAAATGTAACATGTGCATATTTTTCTGTTTCAGCAATTCTTAATTGTGTTAATCCTTTATCACTGATATATTCTCCAAAAGTATTAACTAGTGTTGTTGGTTTAAATGCTATTTTTACATTTGGCATTGTTTCATCATATTGAGTCATGCATACGAAAAATAAGTTCAAATCTTTTTTAGTTTCAAACTCAGAAAAATCTTTATCTACTAAAACTCTTGTAATTTCTCTTGCTCTATCTGGTCTAAAGTTAAAGAATATTACAGAATCATTTTTTGAAATTGTTGCTATCTGATTATCTCCATTTACAATAACTGTTGGCTCTACGAATTCATCAAAAATTTCTTTTTGGTATGAACTTTCAATTGCAGTTATAGCAGATGTAGATTTTTGCCCAACTCCATTTACCATTGCATCATAAGATTTTTGGACTCTGTTCCATCTTTTATCTCTATCCATACTATAAAATCTTCCTGAAATTGTTGCTATTTTTCCAACGCCTTTTTCTTTCATTTTTTCTTCCAATTTCATGATATATCCTTCTGCTGATGCAGGAGGTGTATCTCTTCCATCTAAGAAACAATGAACATATACATCTTCAAAATCTTTTCTTTTTGCTAGCTCTAATAATCCAAAAAGATGACGCATATGGCTGTGCACACCACCATCTGATAATAATCCCATTATGTGTAATTTTGAATTATTTTTTTTGCAGTTTTCTATTGCCTCCATAAACTCTGGAATACTGAAAAAATCTCCATCTTCTATTGCCTTTGTTATTCTTGTTAGCTCTTGATATACAATTCTTCCAGCTCCTATGTTTGTATGCCCAACTTCTGAATTTCCCATTTGTCCATCTGGTAAACCTACATTTAGTCCACTTGTGTAAATTTCTGTAGTTGGACATGTTTTCATTAGTTTATCTATGTTAGGTGTATTGGCTAATTTTACTGCATTTCCATTTTCGTTTTCATTAATACCAAATCCATCTAATATCATTAGCATTGTTGTTTTTTTCTCCATTTTTTATACCTTCCTTTTATACACATTGATAAGCTCTTAGCAAGATTATTTATCGTAATTTACAATTTTGCTGAATTCTTCAGCTTTTAAACTTGCTCCTCCAACTAGGCCACCATCTATATCTGATGTTGTGAATAATTCTTTTGCATTAGAAGATTTTACACTTCCGCCATATTGTATTATTACATTTTCGGCTACTTCATTTCCATAAATTTCTGCAATTTTGTTTCTTATTGCTTTTATGCTGTTATTTGCATCTTCTGATGTTGCTGTTTTTCCTGTTCCTATAGCCCAAATTGGTTCATATGCTATTATTGTATTTTGTACTTGCTCTTTTGTCAATCCTTCTAAAGCAAGTTTTGTTTGATTTGTTATAATTTCTTCTGTAATTCCAGCTTCTTTTTGCTCTAATGTTTCTCCCACACATACTATAGGTTTTAGTTCATTTGCAAAAGCTGATTTTATTTTTTTGTTTACAGTTTCATCTGTTTCTGCAAAATACTGTCTTCTTTCAGAGTGACCTATTATAACATATTCTACTCCAATTGATTTTAGCATTTGTCCAGAAACTTCTCCTGTATATGCGCCTTTTTCTTCCCAGTGCATATTTTGTGCACCTATTTTTATGTTTGTATCTTGTGCTGTTAGCAATGCATAAAATAAATCTGTGTATGGTACACAAAGAATTACTTCATTATTTGTGTCTTTAACCAGTGGTGTTAGCTCTGTTATCATGCTTATTGCTTCATTTGGAAGCATGTTCATCTTCCAATTTCCAGCGATAACTTTTTTTCTCATAAATTTACCTCCTATTCTTTTGGTGTTTTATTTTTATTTTTTGAAAAGCAAAATATAAATAATATTATTTCTACTACAATATCAACAATAAATGCCATAATAGGAATGATAAGATATGGTGTGAATTCATATATTTTATCCGCATTTAATCCATGTAAAGTTCTACCAAAACTTGCAATTATCATAGCTATAATAGGTATAATAAATGATACTCCTGAAAAGATAGCTCTTCCAACATTTTTTCTAACAACATTTAATGTTAGTGAAACAATTGCTGTTGTTATTATGATAAATGCCATTATGGTCGTACAAAGCCATGAAATTGATGCTACTTTATATATTGCACTAGGCTCGCGGATTTCTGTTTTTATGTCTATTAAACTTGATGCACTACTTTCATTAGTTGTATTTAATGATTTTAGTACGTCATTTGATGTTGCACTTATTTCATAATCTCCTGTTATATTGTTTGATATATCGACTTCAAAATTATTAACACTTTTAAATTCTAAGTTTTCCATATTCTATCTCCTCTACTTTTTCTTCTGTTCCATCTATTTATCTTGTAAACACTCAATTCCTGGTAATTTTTTACCTTCTAAAAACTCTAAAGACGCTCCTCCACCTGTTGATATATGTGTCATTTTATCAGCTAATCCTGCTCTTTCTACTGCTGCAGCAGAGTCTCCTCCTCCTATTATTGTTGTACAGTCATTTAAATCTGCTAGGGTTTTAGCCATTGTATCTGTTCCTATTGCAAATTGTTCAAATTCAGATAATCCTAGTGGTCCATTCCATATAACTGTTTTTGCTGATTTTACTTCTTCAACATATTGTTTTATTGTTTCTGGTCCTATATCAAATCCTTGCCAGTTGTCTGGAATTTCTTTACATGATACTATTTTGCTTTCTGTATCTGGTGCAAATTCTTTTCCTAATTTTGTATCAACAGGAAGTAATAATTTTACTCCTTTTTTCTGTGCATTTTCCATTATTTCTTTTGCTAAATCTAATTTATCTAATTCACATATTGAATCTCCAACACCATACCCCTCAGCTTTAAAGAATGTATATGCCATTGCTCCACCAATCATTAATGTATCAACTTTTTCTAATAAACTATTTATAACACCTATTTTGTCAGAAACTTTTTTTCCTCCTAATATTGCTACAAATGGTCTTTTTGGATTTTCTAATGCTGAACCTAAGAATTTTAATTCTTTTTCAATTAAAAATCCTGATACTGCTGGCAAATAATCAGCTATTCCAGCTGTTGAGCTGTGTGCTCTGTGAGCTGTTCCAAATGCATCATTTACAAATACTTCTGCCATTGATGCTAGCTCTTTTGAAAATTCTGGATCATTTTTTTCTTCTCTTGCGTCAAATCTAACATTTTCTAATAATATAATTTCTCCATTTTGCATGTTTGATGTTAATTCTTTTGCACTTTCTCCAATTATGTCTTTAGCAAGCTTTACTTCTTTACCTAATAATTTAGATAATTCTTCAGCTACTGGAGCTAAAGAAAACTCTGGTTTTACTTCTCCCTTTGGTCTTCCAAGGTGAGAGCATAAAATTATTTTGCAGTTTTGCTCTAATAAGTATTTTATTGTATCTAACGCTCCAACAATTCTTCTGTTGTCTGTAATTTTTCCATTTTCATCAATTGGGACATTAAAGTCACATCTTACAAATACTTTTTTGTTTTGTAAATCTATATCTTTAACAGTCTTTTTATTCATAAATAACCTCCTGTGCTCAACTAAAAAATAATGAGCATAAAATCTTTTGCTTTTTCTCGGTAACTTTCCTCATATTATAAAACTCTAACCACCACTTGGCATTTTAAGGCAGAATCTTATTTCTGCCTCTCAATACTATTTGTTTAATTATGCTAATTCTGCAAAGTATTTTATTGTTCTTACCATTTGGCTTGTATATGAATTTTCATTATCATACCATGATACAACTTGAACTTGATATAAATCATCAGCTATTTTGGCAACCATTGTTTGTGTTGCGTCAAATAATGAACCATATCTAATTCCAATTATATCTGAAGAAACTAATAATTCTTCTGTATATCCAAAAGATTCATTTGATGCTGCTTTCATTGCTGCATTTATTCCTTCTACTGTTATATCTGCTCCTTTTACAACGGCTGTTAATATTGTTGTTGATCCTGTTGGAACTGGAACTCTTTGAGCTGATCCTATTAGTTTTCCATTTAATTCTGGAATAACTAATCCTATAGCTTTAGCTGCTCCTGTTGAGTTTGGTACAATATTTACTGCTGCTGCTCTTGCTCTTCTTAAATCACCTTTTCTGTGTGGTCCATCAAGTACCATTTGATCACCTGTATAAGCATGTATTGTTGACATTATTCCTGATTGAATTGGTGCGTATTTATTTAAAGCATTTGCCATTGGTGCTAAGCAGTTTGTTGTACATGATGCTGCTGATATTATTTTATCTTCTGGTGTTAATATATTTTCATTTACTCCAAATACTACTGTTGGTAAGTCATTTCCAGCTGGTGCTGATATAACAACTTTTTTTGCTCCTGCATCAATATGAGCTTTAGCTTTTTCTTTTGATGTATAGAATCCTGTACATTCTAGAACTACATCTACTCCTATTTCTCCCCAAGGAAGTTCTGCTGCATTTGCTTTTGCATATATTTTAATTTCTTTTCCATCAACTGTTATTGAATCTTCTCCTGCAACTACTGTATCTGCTTTTTCATATCTTCCTTGTGCAGAATCATATTTTAATAAATGAGCTAACATTTTAGGACTTGTTAAATCGTTTATTGCTACGATTTCATACCCTTCTGCTCCAAACATTTGTCTAAATGCTAGACGTCCTATACGTCCAAATCCATTAATAGCTACTTTTACTGACATAAAAAAAATTCCTCCATTCCGATGTTTTATAACATCTTGCTAAAATGGTTAACAATTTTTAACCTTGTTCATTGTATACCAAAATAAGGCAGTTTTCAAGTATATCTTCCGTCATTTTGTAAAAATTATACATTTTTTATTTTTTGGAATTTTTTTGTTGATTTGGAGTAATTTTTGTGATATTCTTAATATTTTATCGTATCAATACCGGTTAAGTTAATCATCATTTTTATCTTGTAAGGTAGCAGATAATTAGATACTATGATAAAAAATTTACTTAATTATCTGTGGCTGATTTTAAGCTCATACCTTAGCACAACAAAATTAATAACGACGAGTTAAAATCCACACAAATTTTAACCCGTCTGCTTCTATGTTAAATATCATAATCATCTAATATACTATTATAATTATGGTTATAAGTACTATTGTAACTGCTATTATATTTATATAAATTATTATCTATTTCATTTTCGATTGTATCATAAGTATACTTCATTATGAATCCCATAAAAATCCACATTATTGTATAAAAAACATTTAATGCAATCCCAACAGAACCACAAGAAATACCTGCTATTGAAAAACCTTTTCCTTTATTTATAATTCTTGATTTTTTTAGTCCTTTAGTGGCAAATACTAATGAAACAATACCTAATGCAAGCCCTATTATTGGTACCCAGCATAAAATAACTGATATAATACCTAATACCATTGAAACGATTGCAGTAGTATTATCATTTGAGTTTTGATTATTATTTGAATTTTGATTAACTTCTTCGTAATTCTCCATAAAAACTCCTCCTTTTAATATAGGTATTATAACATTTTTATTTTTGTGGTTCAATAAAAAAGTTTATTTTTATATCAAACCTATAAAAATTTGAAATACGTAAAATTTTGCTTAATATTTTAATTTATTATCAAGTAACTTATTTGATACTATAAATCAATATAATATAATTTTTCTCCATTCTTCAAATTTTCCATATATACAGCACCAAACTTTTCATAATAATTTTTTAAATCACTTTTTAAATATACTTTGTTAAATCCTCTTTGTTTTGCTTCTTTCAAAATTGCACTATTAAGTATTTTAGAATATCCTTTTCCTCTATATTCTTTTTTTACAAACATTGTTGCATACCATGGTGTAAGGTCTATTCTTTCTTCCCCATCTCTTGGAAATAATGATATAAACCCTACTAACTTATCATAGTCCAATAGTATCAATTTACAATAATTTGTATTATCTAAATTTGATTTGATTTTTTCTATTTTCTTTTTGATTTTTTTATTAAACTCTTCTTCAGATAAATAACTTGTACCCCATTCTTTTTGGGTTAATATTGCAATTTCTTTTACATATTGCATTTTTTCTTTTATATTATATATTTTTAACATTTTAATCTCCTTATGTAAAAAATGCACATTGGAGACATTGCGCATTTTTAATGTCCCCTATGCGCACAATTTTTAATTATCTTTCATCTTCATCTTTATTCAATGTAACGCTGTTTAAACTGAATCGTTCTTTTCTAGGAACTAATTCATTTCCTTCACGTTTTTTTATTTTTTCTAAAGGTTTTCTTTGTCTATAATTATATTCTTTTGGTGATTTCATATAAGCTTCATAATCAGACATATCATAAATAAATTTTTCTTCTAATTGTTGAGGATATTTATCTCTTTCTAAAAAAGTTTTAACTAACTTCATATAAACTTCCCAAGGAACATACTCTTTAATATCTTCAATTTCTTGCTCTGTTAATTTTTCTTTCTGACTTTTTCTTAATAAAGTAGACGCATATAACATTCTCGCAGGACATGCTTTATTGTTTTTTGCAAAGAAGTTATGTGGAAAGATATGCCTCATTGCTGTATCTTTATCATATCCCATTTCTCTTAACACAAACGCTGTTAACATTGCTTGATTAGCAATAGCTAAATGATAATTTTGCTCTTCTCCCACACATCTTTCAATTCCATATGTATATGCTGCTAATTCTTTATTTGTAATTTGGTCTGGAGAACAAACTGCTGGTTCTATAATAACTATCTCTGGTCTTCCCATAAGTCCTGGATAATCTACTCTTGCATGATAAGCTATTGTTGAACCATATCTTCTTGGGTTTGCACCTGCTCTTACCAATTTATCATATCTTTCAAAGCTTCTCGTCCAAGCATCTGGTTTTGTTGGTCTTTCTATGTCATCAGCATTTGTTTCTAATCCATCTTCCATCTCTGCTATCTTTCCTAAAGATGTTTCATGTATTGCAATATTTATAGGGTCAGCATGTTTGTTATGCTCATTTATTGTTTGAATTTTTCCATTATGTTTTTGTATAGTTTCTTTATCATTATATTTTTCAAATTCGCTCATTGCATTATGACCTTGTGGTAATAAATTAACTCTTACACTAATTTCTTTTGATTTATCATATTCTTCCATTATTTCATTTGTTAATGTCTTCAGCATCTCATTAATTTCTTTACTAAGCTTTTTCATACAAAAACCTCCTTTGTGCTTTCTTTCTACATTAACTATTATAGCATATTTACATAATTTTTTTCAATTAAGATATTTTATTTCCATATTCTCGAAAAATACTCAATATCTATATTCCATTGAATTTAATTGCTTGAATATTTATAAAATTTTGGTAAATACTACAATTACTAATATTTTCGAGAGGAATTATTTATATGAATAAATTTATTGACTTTTTAAAGAAAATTTTTGAGTACAAACCAGATACATCATATAATTTTAGTATTGATGGAGATAGGTTTGATATAAAAAATGAAAATCCCGATAATACAAACTCAGATAATGATAAACTTGAGGATATTGAACCAAAAAACATATTTACTAAATTGTCAAAAAACTTAGATTTTTTAAAATATAAATATAATGCTTTAATTTCCAAGGATGTAATAATCCGTGAATTTTCTCTATTAGCTCATGACACACAATATAATGCTTTTGTTATATATATTGATGGAATGGTAGACTCACCTTCTATCAATGAATTCATATTAACACCACTTATGATTAGGAATAAATCAAATATTTTTGATGACAAGCAAAGAAAATTCATTTCAGAAGAGACTATTGATAAAGTAAAAATAAAAAAAATTAAAAATGAAAAAGAATCTAATTTGACAGAATTTATTTATAATAGTTTGATTCCACAAAATAGTGTTGATAAGATTACAGAATTTTCTGATGTATACTCTGCTATAAATATGGGAAATTGTGTACTAATTGTAGATTCGATTGATACAGCTTTTGATATAGACGTTAAAGGTTTTAAACAAAGGAGTATTGATTCACCAAATAATGAAATTGTTGTAAGAGGTGCTCAAGAAGCTTTTGTTGAAAATATTAGAACTAATACTTCTATGATACGAAGAATAGTTAATAATGAAAATCTTATTTTTCAAACAATAAGAGTAGGAAAAATCACAAAAACGCAAGTTGCAATTGGCTATATAAAAGACATTGCTAATCCAGATTTAATCGCAGAAGTAAATTATAGAATTAATAATTTAGATATAGATTATCTTATATCGTCTGGACAATTAGAGCAATTAATACAAGATTCTCCTGGTAGCTTATTCCCTCAAATAATAGCTACAGAAAGACCAGATAAAACAACAAATTTCTTATTAGAAGGAAGAGTTATTGTTATAGTAAATGGTAGTCCTTATGCATTAATAATGCCCGCAACATTTACAGATTTTTTGTCTTCTCCTGAAGATTTGAACTTAAAATATCAATTTTCTAATTTACAAAAAATAATAAGATTACTGGCTGCTACTCTATCTGTTTTATTACCTGGATTATATATAGCTATAACAAATTATCATCAGGAACTTATTCCTACCGAATTATTATTTACAATTACTGCAGCAAGAGAATCTGTTCCTTTTCCTACCGTTATAGAAATATTACTTATGGAAGTATCTTTTGAACTAATCCGTGAAGCTGGTCTTAGAGTACCCACCCCTCTTGGAACAACAATTGGTATTGTTGGTGCCCTCATTTTAGGTGAAGCTGCTGTTTCAGCTACACTAGTGAGTCCAATTTTAATAATAATTGTTGCAATTACGGGAATTTGTTCTTTCAGTATTCCTGATTTTTCTTTAAGTTTTACTTTTAGAATATACCGATTTATATATATAATTTTGGGATATATTGCTGGATTCTTGGGAATAGGCCTTGGGTTATTTGTTCAACTTATAATAATGTGCAATTTAAAATCATTTGGAGCACCATATGTTACTCCATTTGCACTTAATAAAAATAAACGAAGTATTTCTACTTATTTTATTCCACCAATTTGGAAAAGAGAGCAAAATTCTGAATTTGTACATGCTCAAAAAGCATATTCTCAAAGAAAAATAAGTATGGTTTGGAGGAAAAAATAATATGAATTCATCAAAATTAGAAAACTTAGAAGCAATTATATTAATTGCAATAATTATGATAAATAACATTATTCTAAATCTTCCTAAAACTATAATAGTATCTACTGGATCTTCCGCATGGTTAAATACAATATATATCAGTATTATAGCTATAATATTTGCCTATTTAATAGTACGCTTATTAAAAAAATTTCCCAATTCAGATATTTTAGATGTTTCTAACTATTTAGGTGGAAAATTTTTTAAAATAATTATTGGAATAGTTTTTATCGTATTTTTTACTACTATGTCAATATTAGTAATTAGAAATTTTTCTGAAACATTAAAAATAATATATTTTAATAATTCACCTATTATTTTCTTAATTCTATTTTTTATCGTAGCTTCTTGTATTGCGAATAAATTTGGAATTAAAGTAATTGCTAAAGTAACTTTAATAATTGCACCTATAATATTCATTAGTATTTTGATAGTGCTGTTTTCTACTGCAAAAAGCTTTGTACCTCAAAGGCTTTTGCCAATACTAGGTTATGGTATTAATGAAACTTTTTTTAGCGGTTTGACTAATTTATTTGGATTTACCGGACTTGCATATTTACTATTTTTACAACCATTTTTAAAAAGTAAAAATAGCTTTAAAAAAATTTCAATTATATCACTAGTTATATCTAGTATATATTTATTTTTAAGTGTTACATGCTTGTTGCTAGTATTTTCTTTTGTTGTTGATACAAATGAAAGTATATCAATTTATTTACTAAGTAGAATGACTAGATATGGTGAATTCATTCAGAGAGCTAATGCAATATTTATTTTAATATGGATTTTGTCTGTTCTTTCTTTTATTAGTATTGCTTTATTTTTTAGTTTGCATATTACAAAAAAACTTACTAATATTACTAATACAAATCCTGTAAATTATTGTTTTGGTTCTATAATTTTAGGATTTACTATGTTACTTCAGAATTTTGCTGAATATGTAACTTTTGTTGAAACAATATTTAAATATTTTGTTTTAATTTATATATTTGGTGTGAATATGGTTATATTGATATTGGCTAATGTGAAGTATAAATTTTTAAATAAAACGAATAGTACACCTTAAATTGTGTGCTTTAAAATTAGCCGTTTCTGGTAGTTGATATATATCTCACATTTATTTTTTATAATATAATCCCTTTGGAACGACTTATTTTTTGCTATGAACCATAAATACTAACTTATTCTTAGGAAGGAACATTTTTATTATGAAAAAATTTTTTACTTTAATATTACTATTAATAATTTTATTTAATTTAAGTGGATGCTATGATGCAAAAGGTATCGAGCAATTAGCATATGCAGTTGCTATTGGTCTTGATATAACTGATGATAATGAACTTGAATTAACTTTGCAATTTGCTACAGCTGGACGGAGATAGTGGTGGTTCTAGCTCTTCTTCTGGTTCATCTCAGTCTACAGGTACAACGATTACATCTGTAAAATGCGCTTCTATAAATTCTGGAATGTCATTGATTAATAGTCATATTAGTAAAAAAGTTAATCTATCTCATTGTCAAGAAATAATTTTATCCGAAAAATTGGCTTATTTGGGTGTTTCAGAATATTTAGATACATTTGCAAATAGTATAGAGCTTAGAACTGATTGCAGTATAGTAATTTCGAAATGTACTGCTAAAGATTATTTAACAAATGTAAAACCTTCGTTAGAAACTTTAACTGCTAGATATTATGAATCATCGCTAAATTCCAATGAATATACTGGATATACTGTTAAAGTGAATTTATCAGAGTTTTATTCTAGTTTAAAAGATAGTTATTCTCAGTCATATGCAATATTAGGAGGAATAAATACTGTTTCTTCAATTAATACTGCAGAAATAAATGCAGATTATACAGCTGGAGAACATCCGGTAGAAGATACCGATGTTATTGAAACCTTAGGAATTGCTGTATTTAATGGTGATAAATTAGTTGGTGAACTTACTGGTCTTGATAGTATTTGTCATCTTATGGTAAATAATGAATTAGAAAAATGCACACTTTCTATTCCTAGTCCATTTGAAAACGGAAAATATTTGGATATAAGCATAACTTCAGATAAAAAAACTAAATGTTCTGTAAATAAAATCAACTCTTCCCCATTAATAAATGTTAATGTTTATCTAATTGGATATGGATTATCTCTTGATGAAAATACTTCATATAACTCTAAAGAATCATTAAAATTAGTTGAAGATTATGCGGAAAAATATATAAAAACAAAAATAGAAAATTATTTATATACTACTGCCAAAGACTATAATTCAGATATATGTGGATTTGGAAGATATGCAGTAAAAGATTATTTAACTTTAGATGAATGGTATAAATCTAATTGGCTTGAACATTATAAAGACGTGTTTTTTAATGTTAATGTTGATTTAACAATGAAATCTGGAAATATGTTTGCCAAATCTTAAAACAAGAAAGGATTATATATGAAGGTTTTAGTTTTAATTACTAGTATTTATGTTCTTATAGATTCAATTAGTTATTCTATTTATGAACTTAAACATCAAAAAAATATTACTCGGTGGAATTACAGTATGTTTACTTGGTATTTTTCAATGTATATTTACTAATTATGTGCTGTTTTTATTTAATAGGTAACCCATCTGGAAAATACACATTGGTACGAAAAAAATGTACACAATATATTTTTATATTTACATTAAACTGACCATTCAGAATAATTGCAAATTTACAATATTTTATTATAATCTTTTTATAAATTTGAACTGAAGGGAGAGTTTTTTATGAGGTTGCTAGTAGGTCAGACAATGTCAACTACTAACAGTGACATTGTCACTATATTGAAAAAGAAAACATCACATACATTCCCCTTTTTCCCAGAATTTGATGTTTATCGGATATCAATAAATGCAGAAAAACCTGTATCTGTAAGTGATGAAAGCCTTCAGGATTTTTTAAATGGAAAACCTCTTTGTATTCTGGTATAATGACACAAATAAATGTACCAAACTGAAAATTCAGTTTGGTACATTTTAGTATTTTTACTTTCTATACATCTTCAATTTTTTTATTATTAACATGATCTATTTTTTTCCATTCAGTATCTCTTTTAAATAAGCATTTTAGATTTATTAATAACCATGAGCCCATAAATACTGGATATAATACTAACCCTTTTATCATAGGTTTTATTGGTTTTTTTTCTAAGTACATTACTATTAATCCCATAAATGGAAGTAATAAAACTGTTGGAATTATATATTTTAATATTTGTATAAAAAAATCTAAAGTACTCATTCCACCTTGTGCAAATATTACACAATTTAGAACCACTAACAATACTGTTAATATTAACATTGGTGTTGTTCCTAACATATATAGTAAACCATCTAAATTCATTACTGATTTATTTTTTACTACTGCTGAAGCTAATGGTCCTGTATATTCTTTTAAGCATTGCATATGACCTACTGTCCATCTTTCCCTTTGTGTCCAAGATTGTTTAAATCCCACTGGTTGTTCGTCATATACAATTGCATCTTTTGCCCAACCTAATTTTTTTCCTGCAATTATTCTTTTTAATGAAAATTCTATATCTTCTGTTAAAGTTTTTGTATCCCATCCATGAGGTTTTATAACATCAAATTTTACCATAAATCCTGTACCATTCATTAAAGGCGATAATCCAATATTATATCTTGCTAAATGGTAAAATCTATGCATTGTCCAATAAAATATTGCATATCCTGCTGATACCCAGCTATCTGATGGATTTTTTATATCTTTGTACCCTTGTACAACATCTTCTCCTTGACATAGTTTTTTATTCATTACCTTTAAGAAATTTTTATCTACTATATTATCTGCATCAAAAATACAAAATGCGTCATAAGGTGCATCCTCTTCTATTTTTTTATTGAAGAACCATTGTAAAGCATAGCCTTTAGTTTTATGGTTTTCATCAAATCTTTCATATACAATAGCTCCTGATTCTTTTGCTACCTTCGCAGTATTATCTGTACAATTATCTGCTATTACAAATATATCATATAGTTCTTTTGGATAATCTAGCTTTTTTAAGCTTTCTATTAAACTTACTACAACAGTTTCTTCATTATGAGCTGGTACTACCATCATAAATTTGTGTTGTTTATCAACCTGTAATGGTTTTTCTTTTACTTTTATAAAAGAACATAAACTTACAAAAAATTGATATACCCAGTATACTGTTACAATTAAAATTAAAGCCTGTTGTAAAATAAATAAATATTCCATTTTTTACTCCTTAACTTTTTTTATTTTGTTATATTTATATTATACTTAGTTATATATTTTTTTTCAACATTTTATTACTTTTCATATTAATTATTTTCTTCTTTAATTTCATCTTGTACAGTTGATTCTAAATCTTTCATTGTTAAATTTATTCTTCCTTGATTGTCTATATCAGAAACTTTTACTCTTATTTCATCTCCTATTGATAATACATCTTCTACTTTTTCTACTCTTTTACTTGATATTTTTGATATATGAAGTAATCCTTCTTTTCCGCCTAGGTCAACAAAAGCTCCAAATGGCATTATTTTTGTTACAATTCCATCATAAATTTGACCTTCTTCTATTTCTCTTGCTATATCTTTTATCATTTTCATTGCAATTTCTGCATTTTTTGTGTCTGCTGAATATACGCATACAGATCCGTCTTCTTCGATATCTATCTTTACATTAGTTTCTGCAATTATTTTATTTATAACTTTTCCACCTGTACCTATTACATCTTTTATTTTATCAACACTTATTTTCGTTGTTAAAATTTTTGGTGCATATTGTGAAATTTCTGCTCTTGGTTTATCTATTTGTTTTAACATTATTTCATTTAATATATAGTTTCTTGCTTTCTCTGTTCTTTCAAAAGCTTGCTCTATTATATCATATGTTAGTCCATCTATTTTGATATCTACTTGTATAGCTGTTATTCCATCTTTTGTTCCTCCAACTTTGAAGTCCATATCTCCGAAAAAATCTTCTATTCCTTGGATATCTGTTAACATTACATATCTGTTTGGATCATTTTTATCTGTTACTAGACCTGTTGATATACCTGCTACCGGCTTTTTAATTGGAACACCAGCATCCATTAAAGCTAAAGTACTACCACAAATACTTGCTTGTGATGTTGATCCATTTGAACTTAATACTTCTGATACAACTCTTATTGCATATGGGAATTCTTCTTCTGATGGAATAACTGGTACTAATGCTTTTTCTGCTAAAGCTCCATGACCAACCTCTCTTCTTCCTGGACCTCTTGATGGTCTTGCTTCTCCAACACTATATGATGGGAAATTATATTGATGCATATATCTTTTTCCAACTTCTTCATCTAATCCATCTAATAACTGCTCTTCACTTTTCATTCCAAGTGTTACTACTGACATTACTTGTGTTTGTCCTCTTGTAAATATTGCGCTTCCATGAACACGTGGTAATACTCCAACTTCACATGATAACGGTCTTATTTCATCTATTTTTCTTCCATCTGGTCTTTTATGCTCTTCTAATATCATTTCTCTTACACATTCTTTTTCTAAGTCGTGTATAGAATCTGCTATTGCTGTTTTCTTTTCTTCTGCTGATTCTTCTCCGTATTTTTCTATGAAATAATTTGTTATATCTTCTGTTATTTTATCTATATTTTCATCTCTTTTTGTTTTATCTATTTCTTGTACGTCTTTGTACATTCTATCTTTAAAATTAGCTTTTATTTCTTCAAATACTTCTTTGTCCGTTGCAAATGATTTGTATTCAAATTTTGTTTTTCCTATTTCTGCTTTTATCTTTGATATAAATTCACATAATTTTTTTATTTCTACATGAGCTTCTTTTATTGCTTGTAACATTGTACTATTTGATATTTCATCTGCTCCAGCTTCTATCATTGTTATTTTTTCCATAGTTCCTGCTACTGTTAAACGAAGTCTACTTTTTTCTCTTTGCTCTGATGTTGGATTTATTACTATTTTATCATCAACATAACCAACGTTAACTGCTGCTGTTGGTCCTCCAAACGGAATATCTGATATTGAAAGTGCTGCTGATGCTCCTATCATTGCGCAAACTTCTGGTGAATTATCTTGCTCTACTGATAATACTGTTGCTACAACACATACATCATTTCTGAAATCTTTTGGAAATAATGGTCTTATTGGTCTATCTATTGCTCTTGATGTTAATATTGCTTTGTCTGCAGGTTTTCCTTCTCTTTTTGTGAAGCTTCCTGGTATTTTTCCAACAGCATATAATTTTTCTTCATAATCTACTGATAATGGGAAAAAGTCAATTCCTTCCTTTGGCTCTTTTGATGCTGTTACATTTACCATTACTACAGTATCTCCATATTTTACCATAACGCTACCATTTGCAAGCTCTGCAATTTTACCATTTTCGATAATTAATTTTCTTCCAGCTAATTCTGTTTCATAACTTTTAAACATAAATACATTTCTCCTTTATTATTATATTTGCTTAAAATTAGCTGTAACCTCGATAAATTACTTTTTTATTATAGATTTTTAATAATCAAAGTAATTTATCCAAGCTACTTACTAATTTCTAAGCATAATTTAAAATGGACGTTTAGCAATATTTTATGCAAAACGTCCAAAAGTTTTATTTTCTTAATCCAAGTTTTTCTACGATGTCTCTGTATCTTTGAACATCTTTTTTTACTAAATAGTTTAGTAGATTTTTTCTACTTCCTACCATTTTTAAAAGTCCTCTTCTTGAATGATTGTCTTTTTTATGAACTTTTAGATGTTCTGTTAATTCGTTGATTCTTTCTGTTAAAAGAGCTATTTGAACTTCTGGTGAACCAGTATCGTTTTCTTCTCTTTTATAAGTATTGATTATTTCTTGTTTTCTTTCCTTTGTCATTTTGCAAAGCACCTCCATTATTTTTTTCTCCTTAAACTGAGTTAAAGTGGTGTTAATTTATCCTAAAACTAAGTATAAGGAATATGTTTTTTACTTGACTATTTTATCATATTATTTTGTCAATTGCAAGTATTCAAATTAATAAAATCTTAATTTAATTCAAATATATATTGAATATTTGATATAAGTTTACTTTTTATTTTTCATTTTAAAATTCTAAATCTTTTTTTGTCACCTTCATTGTTTCAACACATTCTATTAATTCTTCTATTTTCATTATCTTCTTTGTTCCATCTTTTGTCCTTTCTAGCTCTACATATCCTTCTTCAGTATTATTTCCAATTATTGCAATATATGGTATTCCTAATACTTTCGCATTTCTGATTTTTTCTCCAATAGAGCCTTTTACATCATCTATTATTACCTCTACATCCTTGTTTATAAATTTGTTATATATATCTTCTGCGATATCTTTTTTCTTATCGTTGCTTATTATATATAAATAATATGGTGTTACTGAAATTGGTAATGAAAATCCCACTACTTTATCGTTTTCTTTTATCACATTGTTTTCATACATAAGTCCTAAAACTCTACTTACACCTATTCCATAACATCCCATAAAAAATGGTTTACTGTTATTTTCAGAATCTATATAATTTATATTCATTGAATCTGAATATTTTGTTCCTAATGCAAATATATGTCCTAGCTCTACTGCTTTTTGCTCTTTTAATTTTTTGATATCATTTATATTATATGTTTCTTTTAAATATTGCTCTGCATTTTCTTTTTCTAATACTTCTACATTAAGACCTTGTTTTGTTTCCTCATCAAATAATATTGTATCTTCTCCAATTTTTGAAAGTGCCATTATTTCTTCTGAATTTTTTCCACCCATTGAACCATTATCTGCAGCTACTGCTACTATATCTAATCCTAATTCTTCAAATGCTTTAAAATATGTTGCTCTTATTTTTTTATATGTTTCCATCATTGATTCTTCATCTTTGTCAAAACTATATAAATCAAACATTAAGAATTCTTTTCCTCTTAATAAATATCCTCTATTTCTTATTTCGTTTCTAAATTTTGGTCCTATTTGATAAAATACTACAGGCAATTGTTTGTGTGATGTTACCCTGTTTTCTGCAAATACTGTTATTGCTTCTTCTGCAGTTGGAGCCAAACAATATATTCCCTTATCTGTTTCAGAAATCATTGTAACACCCTCTTCTAGATATTTATCATATCTACCAGATCTTTTCCAAATTTCAGCTTGTTGTATTAATGGCATTTGTACTTCTATGCAATCGGCTCTATTAAAATGCTTTTTTATTACCTCTTCAATGTTATCCTGTAACTTTAATGGAATATTGTCATATGCATACACTCCACTTCCGTATTGTTTCACTTGATTTGTTTGAATTAATATATCTTGTGCAGGATACATTTCGTCCAAATTACTTAATTTTACATTTTTCATTCCCATTTTTGATACTCTCATATTCATCTCTCCTTTATTTTTATTAGCTTCTATAAAATAAAAAAAGGATAGTACTAAGGCGTGCTTATTGCACGGTACCATCCTTTTTTTAACTTTATCATTTTAACGGTTTTTAACCGGAAATAGTTTTCTATTTCACTCATAGGTAGGAATTAAATAATGTTATATTTTGGTTTTCACTATCCCAAAATCACTGTATATAATTGATTATTTAATTATGTCCTAATCAACATTTTTTGTATTAATTTTGGATATTATATCATTTTACATAAACAAATTCAATAATTTTGACGTAAATCTTTAATAAATTTTTTGAAAATTGTTACACTAATTTAAATTTTCTACTTCTTCAATTGTTAATTCAGTAATTTGGGCTATTATTGAATTTTCTATTCTTTATTTTTTCATTTCTTTTTATTTTGCGATTTTTATTTTTTTTATATACGCCCCCTAGCTTCACCCCTGATTTGACATTTTTTATATTTGAAAATAAAAGATTATATTATAAAAACTGCAGAAAATAATTAAAAATTTTACATCAGATTTAAATAAAAAATAATTTTTTTACTTATCATATATTGCACACAGTAATTCTATTATCCTTACATTTTTTCATAATTTCCTCTGCCCTATATGAACATATTTTATATTCATTTTTTCCATCAAACCTTACTTTCACAGCTTTAGTATAATCTGTATCATTTATTGGATGTTTTTCTTCTATTATAAGACTAGCTTTACATTCTTTTAAGGTTTCAAATGTAGTCATAAATCCTATACCACTACCTCCTGTATCTTTATGAGTTGTAGCAGGAGCTAATCCTAATTTTAATAGGGTATCAATTTCAAATTCTATTCCAGTATCATATATACAAAGTTCATAACATTCATCTTTTATTCCTAATATTACAAATATTTCTTTATTCAAATTATTGCTAGAATTAATAGCTATGATTGCATCTCTAATATGATCACCAAGTAAAATTTCTAATTTATTCTTCGGTATTAAATTGTTTATTAAAAAATGAATATTTCCATTAATGTTTAATTTAAACTGAATTTCATTTTTTTCACATTCTGTTTGCATATATGCAAACATGTCATCTACTTCTGGAATATCTGTTAACTGTAAAGCTGGTAATGATTTTACTTCTTTCATTTTCTCAGAATGCTCTGAAGTTAGCTCTTTTATACGATTTAGAACATCAATCTCTTCTCCTGCTTCTATAGTTGAATTTTGTATTTTTTCGTTTACCATTAGCTCTAATGATTTTTGTCTATTGTAGAATTCGTGATTTATTTTGCTAACTCTAAAAGCTTCGTCTGTTAATTTTTTTATTTCGTTGTCTTTTTCTTGTAAATCGTGTTTGTATTGATTTATTGTGTCGTCTATTAGTTTTTGTTTGTAGTACATTACTAAGATTTTTTGTAGAGTTACTATCATACAAATTGCTAATACTATAAAATAAAAAAATATATGCTTAGTAACTTTCTCATAACTACTACCTATTAAACCATATAAAACAATTACAAAAACACTAATATTAATTACTGCAATATCTATGTATTCATTTGTTTTTTGCAAAAAAGTTAGTCCATTTTTTAATCTTTTTATTTTCAATAAAAAATAAATTAATAAAAATTCTATTACTA
>ULLQ01028682.1_pt1 | contig 29787 bp, 23 predicted proteins | sample 1951461 | NCBI WGS metagenome assembly ULLQ01 (sample SAMEA4835531, study PRJEB28245) | human gut metagenome | biome: gut microbiome; material: fecal sample | place: Denmark | collected 2008 | reverse complement strand
ACATATTAGCTGCATATGACTGTCCCGACAAACCTACCAGATTTTCTGCCGACAGATTCGTAAGCAGCATTGAGCCTGCAATGAAAAAACCTCCAAGTCCATTTCCGGCAAGGAAATAACCCTTTGCCGTTTTCTGGTCATCGCTATTCTTCACTATCTTTCCTGAAATAATTCCAACCAGTGCTGTGAAAAGCACAAATGTCACCAAAGTAAATACTAAATGCTCCATAAAATCCTCCAATTTAATAGAAAAAATATACATCGATTTGTTGAAACTAACTATTCACATTCAATCTCTCACATGATATACTTTTTCTGAAAATTATTTCCCACGCAACCGAAAGTACAGTAATATGTCCAGTATTCAGTCTTTCGGTCACGTGGTTTTTTTAATAATAAAGTTCCTTATTCTCTCCAAGCAATCCAGGATATGCCCCTTGTTTTATCAATGGTTCTCTATCGGGATGTGCTATTACCCACTTATTTCTTTGCAAAAGCAGTCTCTCTTCTCCTATAGCAGCTTCATCTGTCCCTCCATTATTGAGTGGTGTATTGGTTCCCCTTGGAAGAATCACAACATCCTTAAATCCAATATCTGACACCCTGCATGGTGATAGATGAAGTGTCGTCTGGTACATCTCTATTGCTGTACCCTTTTCCACAAAAAATACCTTTGCATCTTCAATACGGTATGTATTGTCTTTTATCTCCCAGGTATGTCCCAGCACCAGCATAAAGTCAGTTACCGCTATATTGATTTCGCTGCCCTTATGGTACTCAAAACCATTGTATGTGGTGTTTCTGCCATTACAGTAGCCTATCTGTATAGGCATCTCTCCATATATACGATTTTTAAAAAACTCTGCTATATGTGTACGTTCAAGCTCTTCTACTGAAGCCACATATATATTTCCTTTCTCAGGAATTACAGTATTTTGTTCCATAAATGAGATAAGTTCGTTGCAATTGATATTTGAAATCACCCTTCCGTAGGTTTCAAAACATGGATCAGTGACACTGTATATAGTCACAGAATTTTTTTCATTCAAATGTTTTAACATATTTCCCCCACTTATCTTTGCATTGCCTTGACAGCCTTTATAGTAGCGCAGAAATCTTCTTTTCCAAAGCCAAGTTCCATTGCCTTGTCATATACCTGCTTTGCAGCGTTTTCTCCTTGAAGCTTTAATCCACTCTCCTTTGCCATATTCATGCAGATATTCACATCCTTGTACATGTTTTCAATCGAAAAGGCAGTGGTGTAATCCTCATTTTTGATTGGCACATTTTTGGAATCCAGATAAAAGTTCTGTCCACCGCCATATGAGATAGCTGTAGTATAGCTTTCTATATCTATTCCATATGCCCTTGCAAGTGTCAGTGTCTCATTTACACCATTTTGAATCTGTGATACAAGCGCGTTATGGCAGATTTTCATGACCAGACCTTTTCCGTTTCCACCCATCCTGATGATATTTTCTCCCATATAGGAAAGAATCGGCATAGCCTTCTCACATGCTTTTTCATCTCCACCGACATATATTCCGAGCTTTCCTGCAATAGCAGCAGGCTTCGATTTCACAACCGGTGCGTCCACAAACTCTGCGCCCGTCTTCTTTACCATTTCAGAAATCTCCACAGAAACAGATGGATCTATCGTGCTCATATCAATACAGAGCTTTGTATCATCAAGTGCCGGTAAAACCTCCTTATAAACAGCCATCGAATGCTCTGACTTTGGAACCATTGATATAATTACGTCTGATTTTTCTGCCAGCTTAAGCGAACTGCTGCAGCCGATTGCACCCTTGCTCTCCAATAGCTCTACCTTCTCCTTTACGAAATCAAATACATATACCTCATCATCATGCTTCTTCACTATATTCTCACTCATGGACTCCCCCATGATTCCGAGTCCTACAAATCCAATTTTCATTGCCTACAAACACCTCCCTGTTTCATCTATTCTGTAACTGTATTATCCCATGCATTCTGGAATGTCTCAAGTCCCTGTCTGGTATATGCATGTTTGATACTGTCCTTGTATACTGCAAGGCCTGTTGTAACGATATCTGCTCCTGCAACCGCACAGTCTACAATCTGCTTAGGTGTACGGATAGCCGCACAGATAATCTGTGTCTTTCCCTTATATCCATAATTGTCATAGATATCTGAAATAGCCTGAATGTACGCTTTACAATCCTCTCCATTTGCCTCTTTCCAGCCGATGAAAGGTGAAACAAAAAGCGAATTATTCTTTGCCGGCAGAATAGCCTGTGCTGGTGAGAATACGAGTGTCACATTTGTTCTGATTCCCTCTGCCTCGAGTCTTCTTGCTGCCTGAATACCGGCCTCTGTGCACGGAATCTTGATAACAAAGTTGCTGCAGATAGCTGAAATCTTTCTTGCCTCTGCTACCATCTCATCTGCATCATCAAGGTGTGGGTTGATTTCAACGGAAATAGGGAATTTCTCGTATCCCTCGATTCCTTCCGCCTTAACCCAGTCTGCCATCTCACTGATTACAGTAAGGAAAGGCTTTCCGCTTACCATTATGTGGCGTGGATTTGTTGTCACTCCATCAATACCAAATGTATGGTAGGCCTCCTTGATTTCTTCGATTTTTGCACTGTCCAGAAAATACTTCATGATTGCTTCCTCCTTGATAGTTAGTTAAATTTGTTAATTAATTGTTGTAAAAAATATAAGCCGTTATGTTTTTCTCTTGGCTTCTGTTTGTATTATATTACTATAGCATTGACTTTTCAATAGTATATAACGTTGCAAAAGCATTTTCAGCTATTTGTTTAAATTTATTAATCATTTTTTGTGCAATATGCAATAGCCATAAAAAATAAGCAGATAAAACTACTTTTTATTATAAAAAACCACCCGGAACTTTTTTTGCGTTCCGAGCGGTTTTTTAGTTAATCCTGTGATTGTACAGCTCTATCCTTATATGTCAGCTATTATTATCTACTTGCTACAGCTCTTCCTCTACCATGCTCTTCTCTCTGTTGAACGCATCATAGATACATGGAATTACTATAAGCGTAAGGATGGTTCCGTATACGAGACCTCCTATTATTGCGATTGCCATCGGCTTTATCATATCTGAGCCATCTCCGATACCTATCGCTGATGTAAACATTGCAAGTATGGTGGTCATCGCTGTCATCAGTATTGGACGAAGCCTTGTACGGCCTGCGTCTATGATTGCCTCATGCTTGCTCATGCCCTCTCTCCTAGCCTGATTGATGTAATCAATGAGCACGATTCCATTATTTACAATGAGACCTGCCAGCATGATAAAGCCAAGCATTGATATGATTCCGAGCTCATTTCCCGTGATGAAAAGAGCTATAAAGCCTCCTGTAAACGCAAGAGGTATACAGAACATGATAATAAACGGTGAAAGCAATGACTGGAACTGCGCCACCATGATAAGATAGATAAATATCACTGCAAGCACAAGCATAAGTCCAAGCTGACTCATTGACTCATTTATTGTCTCATCCTCGCCCTCCATGTCTATTGAATAGCCATCAGGAATGCTAAGTTTATCAATTTTCGATTTAATTTTATTGCTTAGTAATATTACATTATGGTTTTCATCAACCGCACCTGATACTGTAATATATCTGGTCTGAGCATCTCGATGAATGGTACTCAGGGTCTGTTCCTGTGAAATAGTGCAGATATCACTGAGCGGAATCTCCTTTTCACTGCCATCATTATCCTTATAGGTAAATGTAAGGTTTTTGATGTCGTCCACAGTCACATCAGACTGCTCTGCGGATTGTAAGTATACCTCATAGTCCTTTATGTCGGTCGTAATGGTTGTTGCGCTCTTTTGAGATGATATCTCACCGGATACGAGCTGGTATACCTGAGCCACCGTATAGCCATACTTTGCTGCTTTTTCCTTATCCACAGTTATCTTAAGCTCATTGATTGTATCTCCAAGACCGTCATCTATATCTGTCACTCCATTTGTGTCCTTAAGGATATCTGCCACATCACCTGCAAGCTTCTGCAGCTTGTCTATATCATTACCCTTAATCCTGACAGAGAGACCACTTCCGAAAAACTCTGATGAGTCCATAGCCTGCGAAGATGCTGTTACCTTGCAGTCCAGATTCTTTGTGCGTTTTTCAATTTCATCTATTACCTTATCCGATGAAACATCCGACTTCTCATCAAGCAATATATACATGCTCACGCTGTCGCTTCCTGAGCTCATCAGGTTCATGGTCGAGCTGCCGCCTGCTGTAGCTCCTATTGTGTCTATGCCCTTTATATCAGATATTTTGTCCATGACCTTATCAGACAGCTCTGTAAGCTGCTTGAAGTCAAGCTTTTCGTCATCCTTTGCCTCTATGGTAAGTGAAATCTGATTTGACTCCATGTCCATATCCATAAATGTCATTCCCCTTGACATGCAAAGTGCGCCACTGCCGACTAAAAGCACTACTGCCGCAATAAATACCACCGGCTTAAATCTAAGACATGTGCCGAGCACATTTCCATACCAGTCCTTAAAACGGTCAAACCATGGATGCTTTATATCCTTCGTCTTTTTGAGCATACCTGAAGCAATTGCCGGTACAAACGTGAGTGCCACTACAAGAGATGCCATAAGAGTAAACGCTACCGTAAGTGCCAGGTCTACAAAGAGCTGTCTCGTGATTCCATCAGTAAAAATGATTGGCGCGTACACACTTACCGTGGTAAGTGTAGAGGCAAAAATGGCTCCTGCCACCTGATTTGCACCCTCAACAGCTGCCTTCTTTACCGAATATCCCTCTCCCCTTAATCTGTAGATATTCTCGATTACTACTATTGAATTATCCACCAGCATTCCTATTCCAAGCACAAGTCCCGACATTGAAATGATATTTAAGGTGATATCCGTAAAATACATAAGCACCACTGCCACAATAACCGATAGTGGTATAGATGCTGCGATAACAAGTGTTGGCTTTATATCCTTTAAGAACAAAAGCAATACGAAAATGGCAAGTATTGCTCCCACTATCATATTTTCCATAACACTCTTTACTACCATGTCGATGTATACGCCCTGATTCATAAGCACTGTGGTGTGTAATCCGTCATTTTCCTTTTCCAGCAAATCAAGCTTGTCTAAAAGACGGTCTGTGACGTCTCCTGTAGAGTAGCCGGTCTGCTTCTCCATGGAGAGCATTATTCCGGGATTACCGTTGACTATCGCATATGTCTCATCCGAGTTGTCAGTCATCTCAACATCTGCCACATCACCGACATGAATAGGAGCTATTCCATCAAGCTTCATATCCATAAGTACCAGATTTGTTAAATCATCAATTGATTTTATCTCATCTCCCACCTGTACTATGTACTGCGTGCCATTTGAATCATTTACATAGCCTGCAGGCATATCAAAATTCTGAGCGACGAGCAACTGCGAGAGCGAGTCAATTGTTAAAACTGCATTTAAGTTTGACTTGTCAAGTGCATCATCCTTACTCTTTTCAAGCTCCTTCTTTGAACTGTCAAGAGATGCCGCTGCTGTTGCAAGCTGTGCTGACTGCTGTCCTATGCTTATCGAGCTTATAGCTGCCTGACTGTTTAGATTATCATAGGCATCTAAAAGTGCTGTCTCTCCTTGTGCTATCTGGTCAAGCCCACTCCTGCACTGCTCTATACCTGTATTCACCTGAATGAGAGTCTGTGCTATCGCTGACGCTGCCGCAGGCAGATCATCTGCTGTGTTTACCTTGATTCCAAGCGCCGAGAGACCTGAAAACTGTGTTGCAATCTGCTTATTAACCTGCTCAAGCTGTGCTTTAAGTGCCGTGCCCGCTTCACCCGGTGCATTTGCGCCCTCTTTGAGTGACGGAATTGTCTTTGTATATGTATCACTATTCATGAAGTCTGAAAGAGCTGACTGAATTGTTTCAAGCTGGCTCTTCTGCTCATTTAAGCTTGCAAGAGTACTCTCTAGCTGAGTCTTCTGCTCCGCAAGCTTTGCCTTTTGCGCCTTTAGCGTATCCACTCCCGCGCTCATCTGATCCGATGCCGATGTGATTGCGTTTTGTCCGCTCTCTATCTTTGCGCTTGCATCATCCATCTGACTTTTTGCATCGTCAAATTTCTTTGAAACGGCATTATTTATTTTCTCATTGAGCGCATCTATCTTGGCCTGATTCATCGTGACCTGTATCTGCTCGGTGAGCTCACCTGTCGCAGTCACTGATGCGACTCCCTCTGTACTCTCAATTGCAGGCTTAAGTGTGTTTTCCACAAAGTCTGTGATTTCCGACTTGCTTTTCCCATCCATATCCACAGCAGTCATCATGATTGGAAGCATGTCCGGATTTATCTTCATAATGGTCGGAGTACCCACTCCATCCTTCCAGCCAGCCTTGACCTGATCTATTTTCTGCTGCATCTCTATCACTACAGAATCCATGTTGGCATTCTGCTCATACTCGCATGTCACCAGCGAATAGCTGTTATATGACATTGAGCTTACGTTTTTGATATTTGACGTAGTTGCCATAGCTGCTTCAAGCGGCGCGGTGACATCGCTCTCCACCTCCTGTGGACTTGCTCCCATATCTGTTGTCACGATAAGTGCATACTGAAAGCTCATATCCGGCAGCAGATCTGTCGTCATCCTGCCAAGCGATACAACACCAAGTACTATTACCAGCAATACTCCTACAAGTACAGTAAAAGGCTTTTTTACACTATATCTGGATATCATCTGACCCCTCCTTTTTCTTTTCTTGATAATGTCCTGCATTAGTTTAATAGACAATGATTACTGCGATTTTCACAATATATTTAATTCGCTGTTATACTTTTATTATACAATGTGTCGGATTGCAACTCAATTGGTTTATACTTTTTTAAGAGATTTTGACAATAAAAAGACACCCAATTATACGATTAATATAATTCGATGTCCTTAAATGTCTTTAAATATCTTTTAATATCTTTTAATATCTTTTATTTATTTTAGCTTCAGATGCCCTCTTCCTCAATCTCATCCTCATCATCATTGATACCTGCAACAGCACTTGTAACGGCCCCGATTACAGCGACAAGCGCAAAGATGATAACTAAAAAAATAACTATAAAGAATGCTACTAAAAAACCTGTATCTGTCATATAATTTACCCCCATAGCTGTCTCACAGCTTCTTTAAAATATAGCTTTAGTTTAACACACTTGTCTGTAAATAACAATATCGTAAAGGGCTAAATTATTGACTAAATATTGACTAAAATATTGATTTATGAAATTGCTCAGTCCTTGATCTGCATACCGTTTGCATCCATATGATAGCCTTCAGTCATGATCAGCTTTGATACCGGAACTATCTCATAGCCCATGTCCTGAAGCTTCGTGAGCATCTCATCGAGTGCCTGCGAGGTGTATTTCGCGCCTAGATGGCAGAGTATTATCGAGCCACAATCCAGGCTTTTGTGATTGCACACTGTATCTATGATGTTTTGCACACCATAGTTTTTCCAGTCGAGCGAATCCACATCCCACTGGATTGGATAATAGTCACAGCCATAAACTGTGTCAATCAGTTCATTGTTGTACGAGCCGTATGGCGGTCTGAATACCTTCATATCCTTTCCGGTCAGCTCCTTGACCTTTTTGTGCACATCCATTATCTCCGTCTTCATCTCGCCTGCCGTGATTGTTGCCATATCATAGTGGTGCTCACTGTGATTTCCGGGCTCATGCCCTTTTTCAACCAGCGTCTTTACACATTCAGGATTATCACTCACAAACCCTCCTGTCATAAAAAATGTAGCCTTTACGTTGTGCTTGTCAAGTGTCTCCATCATACTGTCAAAATCCTCTGCTCCCCAGGCACAGTCAAATGAAAGGGCTATCTTTTTTTCCGTTGTCTGAACCGAATATACAGGCAGCTTTCTGTCTCCGAACTGACTCACAGCACTGCTAAGTGTCTCCATCACCTCTATATTTTTCAGCTGTGATATGTCATACTCTCTGCCATATAAAGCGCCTGTAATAAGAAGCGCCGACAGCAGCACTCCAAAAAGGAATCTGTGTCGGCGTTTCTTTCGTTTTGTCCCATTATGTAGTTTTGTATTTTGCATGTATGCTCTGTATTCACTCATGCTATATACTATTCTTTATTATCACAAATTATGAATAATGAAATAACTCTATTTCAGTTCTTCTGCCCTTCCGATAAACTCAAGCACTACCTCAATCGACTGATGCGCAGCCTTCTCCGCAAAGGTCTGGTAGTCTGTCTCGCCGCCATCGCCGTCTGATATTGAGCGAAGAATGGCAAATGGCACCTTGTTCACATAGCACACATGACCGATGCTGCCTCCCTCCATCTCTGCTGCGATTGCATCAAAGGTATTCGAAATATAATCCTTCTGCTCCTTTGTGGCAATAAACTGATCTCCTGTTGCGATATTGCCCTTTTTGTAGTGGATATTCCTGTCAGCTAAGCATGAGCACATAAGCTCCACCATTTTTGTATCTGCCGGAAGCAGAATCATATTGATGCCTGAGAGAAGTCCCTTCGGATCTCCAATTGGCGATGTATCCATATCGTGCTGCAGCACGTTTGTGGCTACTGCCACGTCAAGCACATTTAAGTCCTTTGTCAAAGTTCCTGCCACTCCGATATTGACAATCATATCTACATCATATTTCAAAATCATGGCCTCTGCACATATTGCCGCAAATACCTTTCCTATTCCGCATTTTGCCGCAACTACATACTGATCACCGATTTTACCCTCAACAAACTCCACTCCGCTGTAAACCTCTGTCTGTGTGTCTGTCATCTGAGCCTTTAAGTCATCGACCTCCATCTGCATTGCACCAATTACACCTATTGTCATTTTATTTCTCCATTCCTGCTATCTTGCTATTATATTTTTAGTCCTCGTTTACTGTGGATAAGTAAACTCCATATTTGTCTGGCTCTCAAGCACATTAAGATATGCACGGCACTCCTTCTTTGCCTCGTCAAGTGACAGATTCTCGTAATGTCCGCACTCTATGGCTGATGCACCAAATACCGGTCCATCATACTCAAGTATCTGTTTTAAGACCTCTTTGGTGATTTCAAAAACCTTCCCCGGCTCGACATCCCTCACAACGAGATAGAAGCCTGTCTGACAGCCCATCGGTCCAAAATATACCACATCATCTGCAATCTCAGAGTTTCTCACACATGTTGCAAACATATGCTCCACTGAGTGCATAGCTGAATTGGACATATAATCTCCTGCATTAGGTTTTCTTGTACGAAGGTCATATGTAACGATTTCTCCGTCTTTTCTTGAAATATAAAATCCAGGTTTAAGAATATTATGATTGATTGTAAAGCTTTTAATTCTTTCCATAAAAATGTTTCTCCTTACTTAGTTGCTGTCTCAAACTGCTTCAGATAATCCTCAAATACATTGAGTGCATCATCCACAGGCTTTGGTGTGCTCATATCAACACCGGCACTCTTTAGCAGCTCGATTGGATTCTTCGAGCATCCACCGCACAGGAAATTTCCTATATACTTATCCACAGCAGGCTTTCCCTCCTCAAGTATCTTTTTTGAAAAAGCAACTGCTGCCGAATAGCCTGTCGAGTACTGATATACATAGTACGGTGTGTAAAAATGCGGTATGCGCATCCACTCATATGATATCTCATCATCCACGCGCATATCCGGTCCGTAGTACTGCACATTCAGCTCATGCCATAGCTCATTTAGCACATCCTTGGTAACCGGCTCGCCCTTTTGCATTTTCCGGTGAGCTATATGCTCAAACTCAGCAAACTGCGCCTGCCTGAAAAGTGTCGTCCTGAAGCCGTCCAGAAAATGTGTCATGAGATATTTTCTCTCATTCTCATCCTCACAATGCTCAAGCATATAGTGCATTAGAAGCGACTCATTGCAGGTGGATGCAACCTCTGCCACAAAAATCAGGTATCCTGCGTAGGTGATGCTCTGATGCTCATTTGAATAGTATGTATGCATCGCATGTCCCATCTCATGAGCCAGCGTAAACACACTGTCCAGATTGTCGGCATAGTTCAAAAGCACATACGGATGAGTGCCGTAAGCGCCCCATGAATACGCACCACTTCTCTTGTTCTCATTCTCATATACATCTATCCAGCCACTCTCCATGCCAGCCTTAAGTGTGCTGACATACTCATCGCCCATAGGCTCAAGCGCCTTTGCCACAAGCTTTTTTGCCTCATCATAGGTGTATGTGGTCTGTACATTGCCCACAATCGGTGCAAACAAATCATACATATGCAGATGCTCCACACCTAAAAGCTTCTTCCTAAGCGCCATGTACCTGTGCAGAGCCGGCAGATGTGCGTGAACCGTCTCAATCAGATTGTCATATACGCTCTCAGGAATATCGCCATCGGATAAATACATGGCCCTTGCACTGTCATATTTTCTGACCCTTGCATAAAAAGTGTCATTTTTCAGCTTGCTGATGTACATCATGGAAACAGTATTGCTCCACTTCTTGTACGAATCATACACTCCGCGGAACACCTGCTTGCGCAGGCTTCTGTCCTTGCTGCTTAAAAAATCTATGAAATTGCCGTGCGTGATACGGATTTTATTTCCCTCGACATCAGTGATATACGGGAATTTGATATCCGCGTTGTTGAACATGCTGAATATATTCTCCGGTGCTGCAGCCATCTCACCGCACTGCGCCAGGATATTCTCCTCTGCAGCCGATAAAGTATGCGCTTTCTGACGCATTATCTCATCAATCGCACGCTTATAGTGCATAAGCTCATTGCTCTCACTGTAAAAGCTCTCAAGCCTTTTATCATCTATCTGCAAAATCTCCGGACTCGCAAATGCCAGCGCACCTGATGCCTGAACAGTCAGTGTCTCAGCCTTTGACACATATGCCTGATATTTCGACACAGCAGTGTCCTGATGTGAGCGCTCATTCGCATAGACCACTATACGCTCCAAATAATAAGACAGCGCATCCTGCTTCTTAAAAAAATCAAGCAGCGTTGCTGCACTGTCGGCCAGATGTCCCTTAAATCCGGATAGCTTTTCTGCAAGCTGTGACGCTTTTTCACACTCAGCCTCCCACAGCTCATCTGTCTCATACATATCCTCAAGCTTCCATTTGTACTCGTCTGAGATTTCATCTCTCTTTTGAAGCCTTTTCTCACTCATTTTGTGTTACCTTCTATCTTACTTTTCTTGTTCTCGGGGGTTTTTGAATAGTTACCTTGTTTTCAACTCTTCAGAACCACCCCACGCACATTCGCAAAACCGCACGATGTTTTTATAAAACTACCCACACATCTGCTCTGCAAAATGCATATAGACGTGTGGGATATATGTGAATTATAACAATTAAGCTCTACTTTGTAATTAAAGTGCCCATACCACCTGAAACTGTCTTGCCCTCTTTGTTGAGCTTTGTGATAAGCACCGAACGGATGGCAGAGTCACCGATAAAATCGATAGCCGCCTCAATCTTTGGAGCCATGGTACCCTCATCAAACTCGCCTGCTGCAAGGTACTTCTTTGCCTCATCAACAGTCATGGTATCAAGCGGCTTCTCATCCTCCTTGCCATAGTTCAGGCAGACCTTGTCAACGCTTGTAAGTATAACAAGTCTGTCAGCATCAAGAGTATCTGCAAGCTTTCCTGCTGCAAGATCCTTCTCAATAACAGCACTTGCGCCCTGAAGCTTATTATCCTGTGCTAAAACAGGAATTCCGCCGCCACCGCATGCGATAACAACCTGATCCGCATCGACAAGAGCCTTAATAGCATCCTTTTCCACTATATCAACAGGCTTTGGAGCTGCCACAACTCTTCTGTAGCCTCCCTCAACCTGTGTCACATGGTTGCCCTTCTTCTCTTCTTCCTCAGCCTCAGCCTCTGTCATAACACGGCCGATGATCTTTGTCGGATGATAAAAAGCCTCATCATATGGGTCAACAACCACCTGTGTAAGTATTGTAGAAACGGTCTTGTAAATTCCTCTGCCAAGAAGCTCTGTACGGATAGCATTCTGTAAATCATATCCTATATAGCCCTGGCTCATTGCAGAGCAGACAGCTGTAGGTGTAGCTGTATACTCAGGATAAATCCTGCAAAACTCAGACATAGCAGTATGAATCATGCCCACCTGCGGTCCGTTGCTGTGTGTGATAACAACCTCATAATCGTCTCTGATAAAATCTGCAACTGCCTTTGCTGTATGCTTTGTAGCCTCGTGCTGCTCCGGAAGAGTTGTTCCAAGAGCATCATGTCCGAGTGCAATAACTATTTTTTTCTTCTTCATGCCGACCTCCTATGCTGCATCCGCTCAATGTGTATTATATCTCATAATCATAAACCGATGTGTATACTATGATAAATCTACATATAAACCATCAATTTTGAATAATTCCTATGCGGTGCAAAAGTAAAATTATTTATATACATTATCTAATATTTTAGGGAATTTGTCTAGTACTTTGAACTGATTTGAACAACATTTCCGTCACAGCGTAAGGGACGTAAGCTCAGGCACCGGTGGAGCACACGTACTTTTGCAGGAGCGAATAGCGAAGTGGCTTAGATACTGTAGAAATTATGCCCAAGGAACACAGAAACACCCCTGCATGGACGCAGGGGTGAGGAGAAACCGTGCCGGAATTACTGCTGGATATCCTTTGCAGAGCTTAAGGTTACTTCAACCTTGCTCTCTTCGTACTGTCTGCCACTCTGACGGGCAACAGTAAGAGTAACCTTATCTCCGGCCTTGTAGCTCTTTAACGCTGACTGCAGCTCTGTCATAGAAGAAATCTTTGTGCTGTCAACAGCAGTGATGATATCTCCCTCCTGTAAGCCTGCATTTGCAGCACCTGAACCAGCTGAAACAGATGAAACATACACACCCTGTGGGAAGCCGTAGGCTACCATCTCAGATGAAACATCGCCACCCTTGATACCAAGGTATGCCTGATTCTCATTAGTATATTTTCCATCCTGGATGAGACTCTCAATAATAGGCTTTGCAACCGACATAGGAATTGCATATCCGATACCCTCAACCTCAGTTGAAGAATATTTTACAGAGTTTATACCGATAACCTCTCCATTTTCATTCAAGAGTGCTCCACCACTGTTTCCCGGGTTTATTGCTGCATCTGTCTGGATAAGCTTGTTGTTGGTAACAGTCTCACCTGTCTGTGAATCCTGTGTAGTAACAGTTCTGTTAAGCGCACTTACTATACCTGTTGTGACAGACTGTCCGTATCCAAGTGCATTACCGATAGCAATTGCAGGACTTCCAACAGCTACACTTTCAGAATCTCCGATTGTAGCAATCTTGATATTTGAGTAAGTATCTTTTCCAAGGTCTGCTTTCTTTACACGTACAACTGCAAGATCATCGTCAGGATCCGTTCCTCTGATTTCCGCCTTTACCACAGAATCATCATCAAACTGTACTGTAAGCTCCTCTGAATCTGCCACAACATGGTTGTTTGTAGCAATGTAGAGATAATCATCATCCTCACTCACAATAATACCTGAGCCACAGCTCTGAGACTGCTGTGACTGCTTTCCGAAAAAGCTGTTGTAGGTGACTGTTCCTGTATTTGTGATAGCAACGATGCTAGGCATTACCTCATCGACAACTGATGATACATCTGTCAGATCCTTTGCATTCCCTGAGGATGTCTGCTTAGTCCCACCGGATGTTGTAGTGGTAAGCTTTGCACTTGCAGTAGAAGAATTTGAAATAGCTCTCGTGCCAATATAGCTTACTCCTGTGAAAACGCCGCCTCCGACGAGTCCGAAGATAAGAGCTGCCGCTACTGTCTTTGCTGCAAATGGTCCAAATGCACCAGGCTTTCTAGGTGCTCTCTGTTTCTTAGGCTTTGCAGTCTGCTGGTATGCCTGACCATTCATATTCATCCGGCTATATGAGTTGTCTGTCGAACCGGCTGATGCGCCGCCATATGCATTATTATTTGTGCCTGAATTATACGACTGATTAGAATAAGGCTGGTTTGCATATGACTGATTTGCATATGACTGGTTTGTATTTGGCTGTCCTGCTGCAGAAGCCTGCGAATATGGATTGTAGCTCTGTGAATAGCTTTCAGCTGATGTATTATTAGTCTGTGCAGCCTTCTGTGACTCATCCGGATTGTAAGGATTACCCGACATTGTGAAATTTACATTGTTTGTATTGTTATTTGTACTGTTAGTATTATTTGTATTATTTGTGTCATTCATATTTCCATAATTGTTATCCATAATAATTTCTCCTTTCGTTTATATTTAGAAGTATACTGTCAATCTGTGTTTAATTTGTGACGGGATTATTTATTTTTTCATAAATCAGTTAACTATTTATAGTCTATGTTCCCCATTGCAGGCCACTATGCGATTATAAAAATAACTGCTCATCGGCAGATGCACCTCTAAGTCTGCGATAAATAGAAATTGCAGAATATCAATACATCCCTGCCAATGAACAGTTACCATAAATCATATATTAAATTTCAATTCCGTTCTTCTCAAGAAGAGCTCTCGCTGTTTCAACCGAATCTGTACCTGTCGCATTCTTTACAGGTGCAAACTCCTTCTCTCTGTCTACCTCAAATGGAAGGCTATTGTCCATCATGTATACCATATCGAGGATGAGTGTCTCGAACTTGTATGCATTCGGAGTCTCAGGCTTATGCTCTGTACCATTCTCATCAATGTAAGGTACCTTCTTCTCTACTACATGAAGTGGAAGGCTCTTTTCTGCGATAGCCATGAGCTTGTCCACGCGGAATAAATAGTTTAAGATAACACCAAAGCCATACTGCAATGAACCATTCTCGTTCTTTGCCTCTGCCATCTCAGGAGTAAGCTCGTAATACTCAACAATCGAAGGCTTGCCATTCTCAAGACACATAGCACCGACTCTCTCATATGGATCACATTTTCTGACCACCTTAGAGCCGCTGACACAGCCGGACTCGATTGTAGCACCTACAAATACAGGATCCGCAATCTGCTGAAGCACATTGTCCACAGCAAATACATTGAGCCACTCAACACCCTTGTCCTTCAAATCCTTGTCAAGACCGGCATTGATGAGTGACTTGAACCATCCACCGTTTCCGTTTGGTGACATAGCAAGTGAATCCTCAGATTTCATGAGCAGATTTCCATCAAAATCAACTGCCGGAACCATCTCCTGCACGAAAAACTTCACATAGTCCTTGTTGTATCCAAAATAGTCGTGCTCCTCAAAGAACGCTCTTGTCATGCTATCATTTATCTCACTTGTCATAACATACAGAGGCACCCATGTACCGGTCTGATTTGTAACCTTCATGAGGTTTGCGACAAGCTGCTCAAAGATGTAGAGTTCCTTTGTCTTTCCGATATTGAACATGCCCTTAGCCTTGTCAAAGCCAAGACGTGTACCCTGTCCACCGGCAAGAAGAATTGCACCGACCTTGCCATTCTTTACAGCATCAAGACCTGTTGCAAGGTATTTGTCCTTATTTGCCTCTATCTCTGAAAGCTCCATAGCAGCAAGCGGTGAAAATGTACCTCTCTGCTGCTCCTTGTTGTGAATCATATCAAGGTATGACCATTCCATGTGCTCAAGCTGGCTCTCAAGCTTAGCCGGAGGTTCCTCTGTTAAGAATTTCTTTAAGTATTTCTGGTTTGTTGCCGTGATTTTTTCTTTGATTTCCGGTTTCATAATAAATAATCTCCCAATAGCTAACTTTAATTATTTAATCATCCGAATCATCTGATGATGATTTTGTTGTCGAATCATTTTCAGATTCTGACTGACTCTTCTTTAGTGCATCCTGAGCATCTTTATTTTTTTGTTTAGCCCCTTCAGTTCCCGTTGCACCAGCAGTATTATTATACTTAGTTGTATCATATATTTCAGTCTTTGAATCAACTCCAGTCTTTTTCTGTACAGCATCACTTATAGTCTGCACAGTATTTGATACCGTATAAGACTCATCCTCAAAAAGATACTTATGGAGCTGTACAACATCTGTAGCTAAATCAATCGGAATAACAGTATCTCCTATACTCGACAATCTCTTAGTAGTAACATTATATGGAAATCCTGTAGTAGACGAAATCTGATACTTGGTAACATTTTTCGCTAATGACAAAATTTCTTTCACTGTAAAATTGGTACTGATGTCATCCATCATTGATGAACACATAGATGTAAGTGTTGCTATATCTTCCCCCTTACACTTTTCGAGTATCGCCTGCAATACAATTCTTTGTCTTGATGCCCTTAAGAAATCATCTCCTGATGTATATCGGATTCTAGAATATGACACCGCTTGTACACCATTTAGATGTACTCTTCCTTCACCCTTCAATGCATCACAAGGATATCCTATTGAATTAGCTGTCTCAGTTATATATCCATTAACCCAATGCACTTCCTCCTTGGTTAAATCGAGATCCAGACCCCCAAGTGCATCAATAACATCAACCAAAGCCTTCCAATCGACACAAACATATTTAGTAATATTCATATCCAGATTGGAATTTATCATTCTGACTGCATTCTCTGCTCCACCATTTGCAAAAGCATTATTAGCCTTATAATACTTGCCCTTTCCAACAGACAAATAGGTATCTCTGTATAGTGACGCAAGCTTAACTTCATTTGTATCATAGTTTAAGCTGGCAATCATTATACAATCAGAATTTCCACCATCATATTTACCACTCGAACGATTATCAAGTCCGAATAAAGCAACATTTAAGTATCCATGCATAGTCTGCACGCTATCTTCATCAATATCGTCATTAATGCCGGCTTCGCTGGCTGAGAGATCATTCTTGAAATCAATTTTACCTATTGTACTATTATATAATCCTAAAACAGCCAATACTATCAGTAAAACTAATATTTCAAATATAAATAATACTATTTTTTTACGGCCTCTTTTTTTCTTTTTCTTCTTTGCCATGTTATTTTTCCTTTTTCCTATGAATGTAAAGCCATGCGTCTGCGTAGTCCTGACGCTCCTTCTCTGACATATTGGTATACTTTCCAAACTCCAGATTCGTCAGACGCATCTGCGGCCTGCCACACTTGAAGCATTCAACTTCTTTCCTTCTTGAAACCATCCGTATCCAGCCACAATCCGGGCAAATGTATATTTTCATCATAGTCCTTATTCAAACTGTCCGAGAACCTCAGCTGACAAAGCATCAAGCTTAGCCTGTGAATCTTCAAGAGACGCTCCTTTAACTCCGAAATAGAATTTAATCTTAGGCTCTGTACCAGAAGGGCGTACACAGCACCAAGCGTTATCGTTAAGTTCGTAGTAAAGTACATTAGAAGAAGGAAGACCTGTCGGCTCAACCTTTCCTGTTGTCATGTCTTTTCTTGTGTCATTCTTGTAATCACGGATAGCAAGCACCTGATAATCGCCAAACTTCTTTGGCTCAGCGGCACGTGCCTTTGTCATAATCTCATTTATCTGTGCGGCACCATCAATACCCTTTAAGGTCAGTGTAGATATGCCCTCTCTGTAGTAACCATACTTCTCGTACATGTCAATCATGCCATCCCAAAGTGTCTTACCCTGTGACTTGTAGAAGGCAGCCACCTCACACAGCATACAAACTGCTGCAGGAGCATCCTTATCCCTTGCATATGTGCCAGGCAGGCATCCGTAGCTCTCCTCCATACCGAATACATAGTTGTTGCAGCCGGTCTTTTCGAATTTGAGCATCTGCTCACCGATATACTTAAAGCCTGTGAGCACCTCGATATGCTTTACACCATATGCTGCCGCAATTGCCTTACCCATATCTGTTGAAACAATTGACTCAACAAATGCAGGCTTCTCAGGCAAAGTACCATTGGCACTCTTCTGGCTTAAAATGTACTCACCGATAAGCATAGCTGACATATTTCCTGTAAATGTCACATACTCTCCTGTCTTTGTATCCTTGCAATATACACCGAGTCTGTCGGCATCAGGATCAGTTGCTAAAACGATATCAGCATCCTTTTCCTTTGCCAGCTCAAGCGCGAGCTTCCATGCATCAGGATTCTCAGGATTTGGATAAGGACATGGAGGGAAATTGCAATCAGGTACTGCCTGGCTTGGCTCAATGTATACATTCTCAAAGCCCATATCCTTAAGCACTCTCTGTACAGGGCGAAGTCCTGTGCCGTGGAGTGGTGTGTAAACAATCTTGATATCCTTTGCCATAGCCTTGATGATCTCAGGATGGATAGAAAGCTTACGAAGCTCTCCGAAATATCCCTCCTCAACCTCGTCAGAGATGACATTGTAAAGGCCTGCCTCAATAGCAGCAGCTTTGTCCATAGTCTTTACCTGATCAAATGATGTAACCTTTGCCACCTCAGCCATGATGCTTGTATCATGAGGTGGAGTAACCTGTGCACCATCCTCCCAGTATACCTTGTATCCATTGTACTCACGAGGATTGTGGCTTGCTGTGATAACAACACCGGCTATTGTACCGAGTGTCCTTACTGCGTATGACAGCTCCGGAACAGGTGCGAGCTGTGGGAATACATATGTCTTGATTCCGTTAGCTGCAAGACAGAGTGCTGTGGCATCTGTGAACTCATCATGCATATTACGTGAGTCATGTGCGATTGCAACACCTCTCTTTACTGCGTCCTCTCCCTGTGAAAGTATGTAATTCGCCAGTCCCTGTGTAGCCTGACGGACTGTGTATATATTCATCCTGTTGGTGCCGGCTCCTATGACACCACGAAGACCTGCTGTACCAAACTCAAGTGTGCGATAGAATCTGTCCTCTATCTCCTTATCATCACCTGCGATAGCCTTAAGCTCAGCCTTTGTAGCCTCATCAAAATATGGGTCTGTGCACCATTTCTCGTACTCAGCTCTAAAATCCATTTATATTAACCTCCTGTATCAGCTAGTAAATAAGCCTATTAATGTTAACCATACCGATTTTACCACATTAACGTGCATTTGAAAAGTTTTTGTTCCTTAATATTTTCTTACTTATTGATTTTTAAACACAAAGAGCTTGCTAATTATGTAATTGAGCACCACTACCACCACCTGGGCAGCCAGCTTCACCCACATGCTTGGGTACGAAAGCATCGTTATAAAAACAAAAATAATAGTTTCCTCAATAATCAGGGTAAAAAATCTGCCACTGAAAAACGCAAACATCTGCACAAGTGCTGCTGTTTTTGTAGGTGTTGATACGCGAAATACCCATCTTTTGTTGGTAATATACGAAAAAAGCACCGCAAATACCCAAGCAAGGGCATTCGCTATTAATTCATTTATTCCAAGTGCAACATTAAACACTGCATATGACGCTATGCTGATTATAAATGTCATATTACCAAATACCGTATAGAGAACCAGTTCCTTTAAATCTTCTTTTCTCTTTTTCATGTCATATCCGTTTCATCTTATAAAATCTTCGTTAATCTGCGATTTTACTATAATAGCGTTATGAATGAAATAAGTCAATGCCTATTTTTGTATCTTAGGTTCCCAATAAATGGACGCCTCATAATATAACCTGCATGTTCCACTTTTCATATCCTCACGAACAGAGTTTATCATTTCTTTTGTTTTTTTCACACATTTATTCCATTTTACAATATCCCCGGTACTTTTCTCAGAGCTGACATCATACTTATTAATAATATACTTTCCAAGATACTCTGTCATTTTTTCCATTCCATTAATATTTAAATGCTCTGCATCACTATAGTCTGCCGGTTCATCTATACCCAATTCCTTCGATTTATCGTTTAAATTCAAAATATCATATCCATATTCGGATATAATAGAACCAATTTTATCTATAGCTTCAGGATTTTCAAACTTACGCTGATGTGGAAATCTGACAAACAATACCTTTTCTATATTTTGAGCCTGAAGATAAACCAAAAGTTCTCTCAGTGCATCTTCACAGCCATTATCAAAGTCAATATTCTGCAATTCTCCCATCTGAGTACCTTTATCACTTCCGGACACCGTACAAAATCCCTTTAAATAGCTTTGTTTATTAAGGGTCATAATGCTTTTTTCCAGTGTATTTTTAGCCAGACTAATTGGCCGTTTCCAATTAACATGAGAAAACGCCATATTAAAATAAAACTGACCTTTCCCTTGCCCTTTAAGAAGAGAATCAACTGAATCCTTACGTCCATAAATATATGGAACATTATCTATCCATCGATGAAGCTGCACCGGATTTTCAAAGTCACTGCTTCCATGCAAATATCCATTCAGTGAAATCACAATCAATTTCGGATTTTGTCTCTCCAAACCTTTTTTTATCATATCTTTATATAAATTTGCCGGAGCTGCTCCCATTGACAAATCATATGACGTATATCCATATTTTTCCCAGGCAATTGCAGGAGAATAGTCAGAATACACTTCACTTGAGCCTATCATCAGCACATCCAATGAATCCTTCGGCTCCATAAAAAATCCCTGAACATTCATCTGTGAAGGGCTGTCATTTACAGAAAAAACTCTACTTATCATCTCATATAAAACAATAAGTATAATCCAAAAAAGAATTATACTTATTATATTTCTTTTTCTTAACATATTATATCTTCCTTATATCCATCCACACTTATATATAGTATACCTTATTTAATGATATAATATTTTAAGAAATCCTTATTTAATTATTAAAAATATCAGCTTTATAACTATTGCTTTACCTCATATATAGTATATCCATCTCCTGTAAAAGCTATTTTAGCATTAATATTGTATTCTTGTAAAATGCCAGCCACTTCATTTGATTTTTTTGAAACCACCATATACTTTACATTAAGCCGAGCCAAATCGTTCGGATTCAAATATACATGAATTGCATCATTATATTCTGTAGTGATATGAGTTTGCTCATCTACAATTGATATTGTCTGATGTGAATATCTGTTCCAGCTTTCCTCATATCTGCTTTCGCTGTCAAGGACCTCCCATTTATCAAAATCAGGCAAAAAATTAGTTGCATTTATAACTCTAGCTCCATTAGCCATAAAAAAGTTGGTTATAAAGCTTTCAGTATCTATTGTTATCCAGGATGCATCCTTATCATTTTCAGATGCAGTCTGCACAAATTTGCTGATTGGATGATTCGTAACAGGTGAAATACCACTCCTGACCGGATTAACAGTTGCCCCCGAAAAGAGCATCACGCACATCAGCAATATAGCACTAATATTCTTCTTATAATTCATAGCCAACATGAGGATTATGACAAAGCCCATAATTTCTGCCAAAATCCATTTATTCGAAATAAATCCAATAAGACTGTCATTTATAAAAAAGCAATACACTTCGCCAAAGAATAACGGAAATAGAATCTTCTGCCATTTTTCGAACATTTCTCCTTTGTACTTCCAAATGGCATATATACTCCATATCGTGAAAATAGCAGCAAGCCAGCCATACGATGTTTCCATTCTATTTATATATTTAAACTGAGTAATTCTAGATAGCCACTCCGGAAATCCGATACACATATATATAATCTGAACCAGGAGCATAGTCACCATTACTCCACCAATATATATATCTTTATCTTTCTTTTTTTTATAAAACGTCGCTATTCGAGGATATAGACATAAAAAGAAAGGAGCAAATTGTATATATGTTGACACTTCTGAATTATTTTTCACTTTACTTGTCCTATATGGCAGGTAAACGGTTGACAAGTTTGTAAATAAATCAGATATATCTGCATCGCCACCTACACTGATTCTCTTTCCCGGGTATACAGTACTCACTTCTGCAATCAAATCATCCATATAATTCAGACAAAAATAGACTCCTGACGCACCGACAAAAGCTACCGGTAATGCAATTCTATACCACTCTTTTACAGAAAAGAGCATTTTATCCCTGTCTCTAACCAAACATGCTATAAGCAGCACAATAACAATAATTGCTGCAGGTATCTGACAAGATGGAAACAACGAAAAAGCAAATCCAACAACCATAGGTCCTGCTAAAATTGTCATAAGCCATTGCATCCATTTGCTTTTTGCAGTAAAAAAATAATAGCCAATATCAAAAAGAATCATTGCATACAAAAACACAATAGGCATATGCGGAAGAAACCACCATTGAATACAGGGTGAAAGTGCAATCATGAAGCTTCCGGTAACTGATACTCTCACATTTTTTCTGCACAAAATCATGAACATCTCAAAAGAACACATAAAGAGTAAAATAAGCTGCCCACACCAATACCAACTTAGCCCCACTTCGTTTCCAAACAAAATATATCCCCAGTTTAAGGGTTTGCCCAATGTGATGATACATTTTGCAGGTGCGAAATAATCCAATATCATATTTTCATCACCAACGCTCATGCGATTACTGGTAACTCCATAATCATTGTAATATTGAGAAAAGAAGGTCGGTACCTGGACAGCCCATTCATCGGTTCTTATGCTTCTGTCAGCACCGACAATATCAAACCTGTCATCTTCTTTCTGATCTGATACTGTCGGAAAATAGTAATTATATACGCCAATTGATGAACCATGTAATCTAAAAAAAACACATACCACAAATACTATTGCAGCTAAAAGCCATCTATATTTAAAAAAATAATCTCTTTTCATATATTATTTACTTTCTTTATTAAAAATTACTAATTTACTTATTACATAGTTCAGCACTATAACTATTACCTGTGCAACAACCTTTACCAGCATGCTTTGAAAATGTAACAAAGTAATAAACACCAATAGAATTACCTCTTCAACCACAAGAGTAACTACCCGGCCACCATAAAAAGCCACCATCTGCTTTATAAATTCTTCTAATCCATTTGTTGGAGAATTAAATACCCAGATTCTATTAGTAAGAAAAGCAAACATAACTGTAATAATCCACGACAATATGTTGGCTATAAGTTCGTTAATTCCAAAACTCACATTAAAAAGTGCATACGTAGCAATACTTACCACAAAACTTAAGCCACCAAAGAATAAATATAACAACATCTCTTTATATTTGACATATATCGGGTTAAAAACACGAAGCCCCGGTAATTCCATTATTTTATCAAAAATATCTTTATCTTTCGTCTTCATGTAATTTTTTTTCATCTCTCATTACATTATATAAGTCTATTTCAAAATCCTGCCTGTTTTTAGCATAAATTGTATTCAACATGACTCCGGTAAAAAAGCTTTGAATTGCTGACAATGCAACGAATCCACATACAATCAGCGTTGGGAATTTTTCAACTAATCCTGTCTTAAAATAAGACACCAAAACCGGGATAAAGAAGCCAGCCGATATAAGCATCAACACAAATGCAATTATGCCAAAAAAAGCCATTGGACGATAAGTTCTAAATAGTCTGCATATTGTCTTTAAGACTTTAAATCCATCAGAATAAGTGTTAAGCTTTGATTCACTTCCTGCCGGCCTATCCCTGTAATCAATAACTACATTCGCTATATGCATATTCTTATCTATCGCATGAATACTCATCTCAGTCTCTATTTCAAACCCCTTAGAAAGTACAGGGAACGTCTTCACAAATCTATATGAAAACGCTCTGTAGCCTGTCATTATATCTTTAATATCATTTTTAAAAAGGACGTTAATAGATTTTCTTACAATACTGTTTCCAAAATTGTGAAAAGGTCTCTTGTTTTCCTCAAAGTAGGTTGATGATAGCCGGTCACCGACTACCATATCAACCTTTTTCTCAAGCACACAATCAACCATATCTCTCACATTTTCGGCGGGATATGTGTCATCACCATCTACCATGATATAGCATTCAGCATCTATTTCTGCAAACATTCTTCTTATGACGTTGCCCTTTCCCTGCTGATACTCATGCCTGACTATGGCTCCATTATTTTTAGCAATTTCCGCTGTCTTATCTGAAGAATTATTATCATATACATATATTACAGCCTCCGGTATTTCTCTTTTGAAATCAGAAACCACTTTTGCAATTGTTTTAGCTTCATTGTAACAAGGTATTAAAACTGCTATTTTATCCATATTCTTATTATCTTCTAAGAGCTTTAAAAGATACTCCTTCCTGTTTCCAACCATATTTTGGCAATGTGTTATATTCGTTTCTATCAGTTGTCAAATGATGCATACCCTTGAGACCATAATTATACACTCTGTAAATATCAACATCTCCACCTGAATAGAATACAGGCTGACCACCATTATCCTTTACCCAGCCATATTTTGAAGTAAGTACATTTACCTCATTGGTATCAGTAGTATACAGGTGATTTGCAAGACCCGGATTGTACAATCTATAAACAGGCTTTCCTGATGTCGGAGCATACCAGCCTACCCCCTCATATTTCCATCCATGTTTAGATGAGAGGACATTTTTCTCATTGGCATCCCTGGTATATAAATGCTCGCCACTTATAGGATTGTACAATCTGTATATTGTAACCTCTTCCGGTCTCCACTGCGCATTAACATTTAGATCTGATGTAATAACATTAATATTCTGATCCCAGCTATACATGTATCCACTCTTTGACAATTCAGGTGATGATGCAGCATGTCCAAACTTAACTCTCTGCTGTGACACCAATTCATTATCCTGCCCATTATCACTTAGATTATAGAAATTAACTGTATATTCAGAATCATTAACACTTGCTGTCTGTCCACTATTGTGTCCTTCTTTAATATAATACTTATATAATCCTGTAAAATCATACTGCCCATTTTTGCAATATGAATTATACAGCCATGAATTGTATCCTATATAGCTGTATGGATCATAATGCTCGCTTCCTCTTCTACCCTCACCTATACCGGCTACTATAAAATGCCAGTAATATTCAGGCCAATTATTGCCGTATCCATTTGCCAGATCAGGATATGCATTTTTATAATAAACAGGATTAAAACAATCCCTGCCCTGTCTGCCCTCTTTCAGACCATATGTCATAAAATGATTCAGTGCCGCATTTTTATCACTTCCAAATGCAGCTTTTAAATCTGAATATCTGTTCAAGTAATAATCAGCATCAAACACAAGGCTGTAGTCTATCCCATTGTATACAGTTCTGCTTACTCCCAAATAGTCTGCAATACCTGTTGCATCTGCGACCCCCAGTCTCTTTAATGAATCATCTGACCCCAAATAGTTTGCCGCATCAGAAGAATTGCTTATATAGGCATGCTCCACAATGATTCCGGGAAATCCTGACATCTTGCTATGACGTATTACACTGTAATAGTCGCACAGTGAACCATCCGCATATTTATCTCCGGACTCTGAATTTCTGATTCTGGTACCCTCATTGGCAAGTCCAAGTGCCACAAGTCTATTAAGAATTTTTCCGGCAACATTTGCTCCCTGATTTCCAATATTAGCATTATAATTGCTATTTGGATAATAAACTGTAGCACCATGTACTCCGGAATTGCCTATCGAATTATTATGAATCGATACAAACAAATCTGCATTCTTTGACTTTGCAAATGATACTCTGTCCTCAAGCTCCACAAATGTATCATCATTTCTGGTCATGTAAACATCTACATTTGAATATGCCTCTAGCTCCGCTTTACAGTACTGTGCAATTTTAAGATTCAGATTCTTCTCTATATATGATTTTCCGTTGAATGAGCTTGTAGCACCGCTATCCTTACCACCATGACCTGGATCAAGTACTACAACAAAACGTCCATCAGATGTACACTTAGCTAATTGTGAATCATCTTCAGCAACATCAGACAGAGCCTGTGCTATATTATCAGATGTTTCCTGTAAGTTTCCATCATCACTGATAACATATGTGCTCAATGATGCATCATTTATCTCATCAGCAGATGTACATTCATCCGACTCATCCTGATTTACAACATAAGCATCAGCATCTGTTGTATCTACCTCCTTATCCACTCCAAAGCAAGCATCTATTCCACAATCACTTAATGTAATATTATATACATTTCCATCAATTGTATACGATAATGATTTCACATAGTATTTTCCAACATTGTCAATCCTGCCACTGAACAGGAAGCTATCCTTTTCCAATTGTCCATACAATGTAATTTCTTCGTTTGTATCTTCATTGATTACATCTGCACTCACACCATCAATCTTCGAAGGCTCTGACATACCCACAAGAATTTTGGTCTCATCACCACATTTAATATTAGGTTCTGACACAACAACATACTGCAATATGCCTTTTCCATCAGTTTGATTGCCAACCTCAGTAACATTCTCTGAAGTAGTTATTACATTCTCATCCTCTGCATACACAGTACACACTGACGAAAGCATCAGTACCACTGATAATACAAGCGCCCATATTTTTTTCACAATAATCTCCTTTCTATTTAGCCCTTAGTGCCTTAAACGCAACACCTTCCTGCTTCCATCCATAATGTGGCAATGTGTTGTATTCATTAGTATCTGTAGTCAGATGATGCATTCCCTTAAGTCCATAATTATACACTCTCAAAATATTCACATTTCCACCTGAATAAAACACCGGATTGCCATTATTATCTTTAACCCAGCCATCTCTTGATGTAAGTACATTAACCTCATTTGTATCTGTGGTATATAGATGATTTGCAAGCCCAGGATTGTACAACCTATACACCGGTGTACCACTTGTCGGTGCATGCCAACCAATTCCTTCATATTTCCATCCATGTTTAGATGACAGGACATTTTTTTCGTTGACATCGGTTGTGTACAGATGCTCACCATTGACAGGATTATATAGCCTGTATATAGCTTTCTCTGTCGGAGTAGGTTTCTCATCTATGCTTCCATCATTATACCAGTAGTCCATATCCACTCTAGGTGACTTCATACCGATATCGTAGCCATTGCCACTGCTAGTATACTGCCAGAACGCATATGTAGCATCTGTATAATGATCAGGTGATTTTGAATATGATGCCATCCAAAGCTTATATTTATCTGCCAGTGCCTCACCATCCATATAGGTCTTAAAAAAAGAAGCACTAGCATATATCATAGGGGTATACCCTGCGGCTTTCACCCTGTCACAAAATGCAGACACAATACTCGTATGCTGTTCCTTTGACAATCCGGCCTGCCCGATACGCTGATCCTTAGCAAATCCCTCATAGTCAATTACAAGCGGAAGTGAAATATTGTATTGCTGAACGCGATCAATAAGAAATTGTGCTTCCTCTATTGCTTCATTCTCATTGATAGCCTCAGAGTATACATATACACCAACTCTGATACCTGCCGCAATCGCATTTTTTATCTGTTTCTCATATGAGTATCCCATATTAGGATTATTATCTTCCCTGAGTATACCATCAGTCCTGCCTCGACCACCAACCTTTATAAAAGCAAATGTAATGCCTGCAGCCCGGGCTTTATTCCAGTCTATATTTCCATCATTTCCTCCCTGCCATTTCGACATGTCACATCCAAGCTCTGAATACGATGTAACAGCAGCCCTTGCCAGCACCTCTCCATCATCATTATAAGCATCTGCATCATTATTTTCTTCATTATTGACCGGATATCCATCCTTATCATAATACTTATAATACTCTGCATCCTGTAAATCTTCATAAGTGGGATTATACTTTTCCACCTGATTATCTTCTTCAGCTGCAAGTATCGGTGCATGCATAGATGTGCACATTGTAACAGCTAAAACCAAACCTGTAATATTTTTTAAATACTTCATTTTTTATCCTTCTAATTACTTCTTATATAACTTGTATCATTTAAATCTTTCAATTTGAATTCCCCCATATCATAACTATACTCCACAATAGTAACACTTGTATTGTCAACCCCGGATATGCTTTCTTTTGGAAAAAGCTTCCGCAAATAAAATGCCAACGATGAATGTGCCACTATCAAGACTGTATCTCCGGCCTTATTCTCCGAAATAACACTGTCTACACCTTGCCCAAATCTCTTGCAAAAATCATATTTATTTTCAGCATTCATCGGAGATTTAAAATCCTTATCACCAATATCACCAAAACATTGTGACATGTCAGTAACACCATACTTTTCTGAAATTTCTGCCCAAGTCATTCCTTCAGCATCTCCCCATGAAATGTCATTTAAATCACTTTTCTTTTCAACTTTCAAGTCCTGACCAGCGCCCTCCAGCACCAGCCCGGCTGTGTCATAAGCCCTCTCTAATTCACTGCTATAGGCTGCATCAAACCTGATATTAGACAGTCCCTCTCCAAGCTTATGTGCATTATCCTTTCCGGTCTCAGTAAGTGCAGGACTGCCTGACTGACCAACCATCAATCCCTGTACATTGGTATCTGTCTGTCCATGCCTGACAAAATATATTGTCAAATTACCCGGTGGACTATTCATGCTCGAGCATCCCACAATACCGCAGCTCAATATCACGCATATAAATATATTTATAAATTTTCTCATTCTTTGACCTTTCTACGCATTTGGTACTAGTTTATCATATATTATCTATTATTTAAAGTTATGTTTTTTTATTTTTTCTTAATTTTTAACCAAAAACAGTAAAATCAGCTCTTATATCTTGAAATTATTTTATTATAGTATAAAATAATAGGTAATACGTGCTATTAGCATAAAACAAAAGAAGGAAATAGGGTCAATAAATGTACAAAAAGGATATCAGCGCATACATCATTAGAACCATCATCTACTATAATTAATTCTAACCATTCTTTTTTTTGCCTTAAAACCGATTCAATACATCTATGCAAATATTTTTCTGTATTATAAACCGGAATAATTATCGACAGTTTTATCATACTAATTCATCTTTCTTTTCTATACTAACTAAACCTAGAGAAAGCATAAAATAGACTAAAAATGCCCCCTCTGTCTTTAAAACCTCATCATATATAACTAATAAAAGCGAAAGCACTACCATTATTTTCACTATAAAAGAGTATTCCTGTTTATTACCAGTTTTTATATAAATACTTAAAAAAGTTAAAATATATAATACAAGTCCAATTACACCTGTTTCTGCAAATATATATGAAGATTGGAACCATGAATAATTTGTGTATTGAAATAATTCTGCAAAAGTACTAGTTCCACCACCAATATTACAATTTCCTATACCTATTCCGATAATACCATCTAAAATTCTATTATTAAAACAAACAGTAAATACTCCTAAAACAGCTGTTAATCTATTAAAATCTCCAGAATCGGAATATCCTGTACTTGATGTTACATTTTTCACCATGCCCGAAAAAGACATTGTTCCACGCATCCATGGGTAGATAAAATATAGTACTTGAACAGCTAATAAAAAAACAACACCTATCGCAATCAAAACTATAAAGCTTTTTGCAACACTTTCACGTGATAATTCGATACTTTTAAAATGCTTTGCAAAAATCAAAAACAAAATAATAGCAAATTCCACATAAAAGAATTTCAATTCTATTAATGTTGCATCGACAATACACGTTAAAATCAATAATATTGCATACCATTTTTTTATAGATTTATTAATCCACTTATTATAAACTATTAAAATCACCATCAACATCAATACATTGACATAAAGATTCCCACCTCTTTGAGTTCCAAAAAAACCATTTAAATAATCGCCTCGCATCCAAAAATCATCTACTTTAACGGTTATAAATTGATATATTATTAATATAGTATTTATAATCTGATAAATTAACAAATAGTCGAAAATTTTTTCTATATGGTTCTTTTTCATTGATACACTACATGAT
>ULLQ01031150.1_pt1 | contig 30846 bp, 34 predicted proteins | sample 1951461 | NCBI WGS metagenome assembly ULLQ01 (sample SAMEA4835531, study PRJEB28245) | human gut metagenome | biome: gut microbiome; material: fecal sample | place: Denmark | collected 2008 | reverse complement strand
TTCAGCAACAGTTTCTTCTACATCTGCATCTGTTTCAGGAGTGGTCTCTTCCTCACTCTCAGTAACGGTTTCTGCCACGGTAGTATCAGGGGTTGTATTGGTTTCGGTTTTCGTATTGCCGCATGCTGTCATGATGCAGACGGACAACACAAAAACGGTAGATAAAATTTTCTTTTTCATATTCTTTTATTCTCCTTGTTTTTGTTTTTTTTGCTGACACAAAAGATGATGCTATAGTCGGCTCCCATCGTCTGTGTTGTCATATTTAATATGACATTTTTTATTTTTTGAAATCTTGATATATTCTTATTGTACAGGAAATGGTTGGAAAAGTAAACTTGCTGCATAAAAAAAAATAACCCATGGGGATAGGTTATTTTTCTAAATTATATTATTAATTCTCTGATATGTATTTCATATATTGGCTCATTATGACCTGTCTATCATCCATATGAACATTTCCTATTTTCCTTCGGAATTTATCATAAGATAATTCAATTGCTTTTGATACACGGGCAACTGATTCTGACTTCAGTCCTGCTTCTTTCCATCTTACTATCGGAATATCAAATTCATCTCTGGCACTGGTTTTTGTAACTTTGATAGATAAAACTTCTAATGGCTCAACATTTAAAACGATAACGGGTCTATCCTTAGACCCGTTTCCTTCTTCATATGGAAATTCTGCAAACCATAAATCCCATTGATTAATCATTCTCCCTCAACTCCTTATAATCTTCATCCCAGCAAGTCTCTAAATCCCATTCATCCCCATGTGATATTGTTGGATTTTTAGGAGTAATTGCATCTATTTTAGCTTTATTAAGACGTAAAAATTCATTAAAAATATCATTATTTATTTTTACAGCTTGAGCATTCATAATTTTATCCTCCTTTTCCTTTTTATCACAATCTTTATTCATACACATTGTACCACCTTTACATAAAAAATGCAAACCATATGTAAAAGTATATTAACTAACGTATTTTTTATGCATATCATAGTATATCCTTTATTTAATGTCAATAATTATGATATTTAAAAATTAATTTCTGCATTTTTCACATATCCGCACGGACAGCTGATAATCGTCCTTTCACCTCCCGAAGTCGTAATAATCTCTGGATGTTCGTGACATTTGGGACATACTACTGTTACATGTCCATGTTCCAGTTTTTCCAGTCTGGCTTGCTTCGCTAATGTAATTGATATTGCATTTTCTATCTGGATAGTCACGTCCTATCTCCTCATAATATTATAAAGAAATAAAAATTCGGTCATTTAGACCGAATTCTTATTCTCTGAAATTTATAAATGGCAAATTATACACTGGGAAAACAGATGAATTTGTTATACTTGCAACTATAGGCCTCATATATCCAAGCAATAAAGCTGGAGCATTATATTTTAACATGGAATTTACCATTTCTTCACTTATGTTATCATTCCATATAAAATTTGAAGCTATTGAAATATCAAGAAAAAAAGGAGCCTTGTTTTCGTTTTCATTTATTTTTAATGACAACGCAACATACGCTTTATTTTCTTTTTTATTTCGTCTAATTTCCGTATTGAAATTATGTTTCATTTCGAATAAATCATTATCTGATTTTTCATGCAACAAAAATTCATTATTAACATCAAATCTTAATCTGGTCAAGAAAGGATTTGTAAATTGGAAATTGCTCTTTTTCATTCTTTATCCTCCTAATTTATGCCGCCCATAAATCGTCATCATTAATGACTAAATTAGACTTAGGTTTTTCTTCATTCCCTTGTATGATTTTCGATACCTTGTTAATGTTCTCTTCCTTTGCCTGTATAAAAATATGTTCGGCATATTTAGAAAGAATACTCGAATAATCGCTTTTATTGCTTAAACAAGATATATATACTTTATCTTGTATATATGAATTCATAAGAAATTCATATACCACAGAACAAGAAATTAAAGATTGCCTATACTCTGTCGCTAATATATCTACCTTATTTTTGAATTGCACGCATCTTTTCCCATATAAATAATCTTCTGCTTTTTCTTTATCACAGCAAAGATATGTTTTCGGTTTAGGCAAATCCAAACTATCTATCTGATTTGGATAAATAATTTGACTCCTTTCTTTTCCTTGCAAATTCATAATTATTTTGATTACTTGTTTGTTATCTAAAAATATTGAAGCAATATCTTTGTATTTATTAACAAGCGCATTCAAAGTATCTATATCAATTTTTGTAATAAACCAGATTTGTTCATGCCGGATATCTGAACAATGACAGAAATATATTTCTCCATTTGAGTCTACACATGTGAAAAGAATTGGCTCTGATTCAAATTCATAAAAAACATAATCTAAATACAGATTTCCTATTTCTACTACATTCTTAAAATATACTTTATTCATTTTTTAATCTACCTTTTTGAAATACAATTGTGGATTTGCGTGTTTATAAATCCACCAATCGACATGTGTTGTTTTTACATCTTTTTCTCTTTCAGATGTTAATTGATTTGGTCCGCACACTGCTTTAGTCTTTCCCTTAGAAATAATAGCAGGAGGATGATGTCTCATAAAAATATCCAAGGCATATTTGGCTTCTGACATTTCTATATTGCATGATGTTGAATACAATTTAGGGTCATTAAGAGACATCTTTCCATTCTTAATCTTATCTGGTATCAAACCTTCTTTGATTTCTTCATAAGTGCTAAGAAAGCCTTGTTTATCTATTATACCACTTTTTATAATTCTGTATACATCCTTTTCATCATTTCCGGCTTCTTTAGGAAGAATATCTGTTTCAAAATTATCAGGAAAGCAGTCTGGATACTTATTTTCACTCATTGTATATATTCCCCTTACATTTTAATCCATCTACATTATTATATATTGTAATGCATTATATATTTTATTGTAAATTAATGTAGATAAACTGTCAATAAAGGAATTTAATACGATTAGACAAAAAATAATATATTTATTACATATATTAATATGATAGATATTCAACAAAATACACAAAAAAGGAGCAATTTCTTGCTCCTTTTCCTTATTTATACGCAGTCAGCTCTTCCGGCAGTTTTTTATTCTTGCTCTTTTTACCATTCCTCACTGGTTCTTCTGTTTCTTCTTCATCATCAAAGAATGTCGGTTCATTCATCATTCCTTCTGCAAAGGCCTTATAACAGATTTCCTGTTTATATGGTCTCTGCTTGGGAGCGACAAAAGCATCAATAAAAGACGATTTCAGATATTTTTCCAAGGGCAGTCCATATGGCTTAAATATCAAGAATGATACTCCGGGCATTGCCGCTATAAGCATAAGAGGTCCAACTGGCTGACTTAATCCAATAAGCTTTGTCTGAATGAAATAAGAACCATATGCTCCTGCTGCTGCCACAAGCATACAGATTAGTCCTCTTAAAGATAACGGACCTACCAGTTTGGTTTCATATGCACGAATTTCTTTTAAAATAGGTATTTCTAACATATTATCCCTCCTTATACACCGATGGCATCGTTAATAATAGATTTGGCTACAGAAATACTGCCAATTGCGGCAAACTTGTATAAGAAACCATCTATAGCCGCTGATAAACTGCTAAACTGTTTTAATATAGCTTCCGTAGCTTGCTCGGCTGTCATATCAGAAGTAACTACAGTTCCCTGACTTAACTGAAATGCAATTTCAACTATTAAAACAATTGCACCCATATGTATCATACAGGCTATTAACTTTTTAATATACCGGATAGCGCCATTCCTTCCGCCTTCCGAAAAGCACTGAGCTGCAGCAATTCCCATAAAGCTGCACATGATAATTACTTCATATTTCTTGGCTGCTGCCTGCAATAAAAGTATAAAATAAGTAATAGTGTTTACTAAATCAAGCAAATAGGCGTATATAATCTGTGCCAGACATTCAAAAAAGCTTTTGCTTTTGCATACATCATGTAGTGCTTGCAAATATACTTCTCCAAGCTCCGTATTTGATACATCATAATTAACTACGGAAGCCAGCACGGCATTACCGAGCATCATAATTTGGGCTGTCAGCTTAAACCCGTAATATAATAACCCTTCTGCCAACATTAGTTTAAGTAAAGCTCCTATCCAATATTCCATACCCAGTTCTTTCATACCACCGGATATAGTCGCTCGCTCTACCAAATCCATTGTAAAATACAAAGCTATAAGACTATATGCTAATGGGAGAAATATGTTCCAGATATTGGATATGATATCCAAATCTCCCTGCCCAAGTTGCATTACTTCTGATATTCTTGTAAGCAGGTCATTCGTAAATCCTCCGCCTGAATAAGCTTCATAAATTTTTCTTTGAAAACCGTTTAAATCGTCTATATTTACAACAGCTATCAGGGAAGATATTGAATTTAGAAAAACATTCATATTTTACACGATAAATATATTAGTATTTATCTTCTCCTTTCTTTTTTAGTAAAACGGGGGAGATATTATTATCTCCCCCATAAAACTCCATGAGCAGTTATAAAATCTGCTTTTTCATTACGCAATAAGCCCAACAGCCTTAAGAGCGGTTTTTAATGTTATGAGGCCAATTGCAACAATACAGAAGGTAATGGCCTTAATCTTTCCGTCAGGATTTTCATCCTTCATGGCGGTATATAACTGATACATACCAAATACTAACAAGCCCACACCAACATATTGAGCCATTTGCAGAATAAAGCCAATAATACCGCCCATAATCTGTCCCATACTCTTATCTCCGATATCTGTGTTAACGGTAATATCATCTGCATGGGCAGTTAAAGCCATACCGGTTCCCAGTGCCATGGTCTCTACTGCAGTAATTGCCTTGGCCAGACCATACTTTGCCTTGTTTGTCATAACTTTTACATTCGTCTTCATCTGGTATCTCCTTTTAATAGTTTTTTGTTTTATGAAGAATTTTTTATGTCACTATTAATATGAGAGATAAAAAATACAAAACTGAAAAAAGACGTCCATAGAGAAAAGCCTCCGAAGAGGCTTTTTCTTATGCACCAAATACAAAAGTATTGCTATCATCTGATGGCTTGGGACTGGTATCGGTACTTGTATCCATTTCACCCTTTGATTTCATAATCTTTGCTTTTGGTTTTGGCAGAGAAACGGGCGGCGTGGAACATGTTCTCTCAAGGAATTCTGCATCTGTTTTGGAACCAATTGTTTCGAGCAGGTCTTCCTTTGTGTTAATTCGTTTCATTTCTACCGGAAGCGTCTGGTTAATCTTTTTCTTTCCTGATGTTTTATTTTTCTTTTCAAAAGGAACAGAATTGAAATATACATCCATGAAGTCTTTCTTTACCTTATTATTCGGGTCAGCATCTCCGGTTCCCTTAAAGTTAGGATGTGAAAAGAAATCATACTTATCATCATAAAAAGGCTGCAAACCACGGACAATAACAATACTTTTCTTATTATCCATTTTTGCTACTTCCGCTGCATCCATCAAATCTCTGGCTGAATGATTATAGTTCTGAGAGGTATTTCCGCCTTTAGAACTTAAAGAACGTCCTGTGTTTCTTACTACAATAGTTGCTTTACCAAGCATTTCACTGATATATTTGCAGGTATCATTTTCCTTACTACCAAGGAATATCAGGGAATCACAGTTACCAATAACACCTTCATAGCCTTTATCGTATTTTTCCTTTAACTGAGATACGTTCTGCAATACAATGGTACAGGAAATACCATATTTACGCATGGTTGCAAGTTTCTGAGGAAAATCAGGAATTTCTCCAATGTTTGCAAATTCATCCATCAAACACCGGATTAAAAACGGAAGTTCAATCTTCTGATTTTTTACAACTGCTTCCTGTGCCTGGGCGATAATCTGCTTTGCATATTTTTCGCTCATTACTTCACGCAAAACTTTCTTTCCATTTTTAATCTGGAAGAAATCTGCTCCACGTTTTGTTGTTCTTTTTTCAATAACTGCTGTTTTTAAAAGTTCCAGCTCTTTCTCAGCTTCCTCTTCTGAATTAATAAAGGTAATCAGAGGAACTTTGTGTTTATTGACAATCATGTATTTGTTGGGTGAAATTTTTTCACCAGTAGTATACAATACATCAAATAACTGACTATAAAGCATGGCTACGAGGAACTGGAATGTACCATTTGCCTGCGGAATGTTAATAAACAGCGCTGTTTTTTCTGCACAGATTTTTTCAAGATGGATATTATTGGTATCTTCTTTGGTATCAGTCCTTGTAAGATACTGTACATTTACATTATCAAACAGCTGTAAATCAACCGCACAGGTAATCAGGATAGAATTCGCAGTCTTGGGCGGAGCCAGTTTGAAAGTTTTGTAGTTGGAAATTGCTTTGGAAGTTCTTCCATTTGCCTTTGCAAGTCTTTCTTCTTCATCCATTAACTTATCCAATGCTGATTTAGAAGAGGAAGATTCTTCGTTTACTTTACCCAATTGAATCATCTTAAGCATATTATTGAAATTAATGCTCTCTTTGGGAACGGACTCATTTTCGAGCATATAGTAAGCAATAGCGGACAATAAAGCCTTTGCAGATTTTTCCCAGAAAGGGTCACCACCACTCTTCTCTTTTGCTCCGTTTGCATTCTTTAAGAACAGGTAAATTAAGGTACTTACCTTTGCTTCGTCCACTTTTCCGTTTTCGTCATAGACATAATCAAAAGGATTATAGCAATTTGAATGAATCATATCAGAAGTAGAGAACACTTTTACTCTTACTCCATGCTCAACCAGAGCCTTACCGCAGCATTCCAGCAATTCGCCGGAAGGGTCAGTAGTAATTGTGGAACAGTTCATCTGCATGATATTAGGTTTAATTACACGGAAAGATTTACCGGTACCGGAACCACCAATTACCATACAGTTCAAATTTCGTTTGTTTTCAATAGCTTTTATATCCATGCCAAGTTTCAAATTCTTGGATAAAAGAATATTTGGGTCATCCAGCTCTTCCTTGTCTATCCATGGTGTTCCGAAATCTTTTTCAAATTTCTTATAATTGGTATTCCACTCTGACGAACCATTTTGATTTTTATGCATTGTCTGGGCATTTGCTTCTTTTTTGAACTTGGACCATAAAACAAACAGTCCCATAATGACAGTTATAAGCCCGATGCTCTTGAAATAAGCCATTCTCCATGGGAAAATACCAACTGGATTTTTCTGGAATGTCTGCATACCAATGGATATTGCTTCCACCAGATTAGATGTTGATTTGTTTTCCTGAGATATGCTTACCCGCCCCGGTGATGTATCTAATGATGTTTTAACGGGATTCATAGCCATAGACACATGACATGCTAACAGACAGGCAAATAAATAAACGATAGCCATTACTATGTAAAAGCCTTTTCCTTCTTGTTTTTTAGGTTCCATATACAAAAATAGGTTGGGCCTCTGCCCAACCTTTCTCCTTTCTAATATTGGGGTATTTTTTAGTGTTCGTAAGTTCTTGTTTCGGTGGTTGTCTCTACCTCTTCAGATTTCTGAGCGACATCAATGGTTAATGATAATTCTCTTTGCAGCATAATGGTTTTGTTATCAATAGTTTGAAGCACCTTGGCTGCACTTTGAATATGAGAATTAAAATTATCCGAATGGCTGATAATTCGGTTGTAATACTCTTCTTTTTCGGGCGTATTACACTTTTTTGACAATTCCATTTGAAATTCATTTAAGTTTATGGATTCCATGTATTTCTTTGCCTGCTCATAATTTTCGTCTGAACCAATATTGAATTTGTTTTCAATCCAGTTTCGCAGCTCTTTTTCAGCCTGAATTGTATACCCATCTTCTTTTGTAAGATGTTTTTCGAATAATGTGCCAAGAACTTCTTCTTTAATGGCAGAGGATTCCGGTCCGCCTTTGGACTCCACTTCTGCTTTTGGCATATATACAGCATTATTAAGTCTCTGTATCTGGAATTTCAGGTTTTCGATATAGTTTACCGGGTCCTGGTCTTCACGGAGTTTTGCAGAAATCTGTCCGCCTTTTATGTATTCGTATCCGGTATCCGTAATATGGATATAGCAGTTTGGATTTGAGGCTGAAAAAATATAAGCTTCATCAAGATTTGTACCTTTGCCAAGAGCTTCTTCGATTTCTCTTTTCTCATTCAGCATATATTTAAGTCTCCTCGACTCGATTTCGCCTGATTTTCCGGTTAAATCCCAAGCTGCGGAATAAACAAACCGGTTCATTTTTTCTTTATCATCCACAGATGAATAAACTGAATAAGTACCGTCCGGTTCTTCCTGTTTAACGGCAGTGACATGATGCTTTCTTGCTTTTTCTAATATTCTTTCTGCCATTTCCGGAGATAAATTTTTATACGCCTGCTCCTGTGGGTTAATGGCATTTCTGGAAATAGCATCATCCAGCTCTTCTTTGGTATCAATCTCATAACCATAGCGGATTTTAGCCTGGTTCATAATGTCCCTCATTTCCTGCTCTCTTTTGCCAGATACAAGAATATACTTTTTTGTAGAGCCAACTACATCATAGGCAAAAAACGGGACTCCCTGCTTTTCCATTTCCTGGATAACTCTTCCATAAAGGGCATCATCCATACTGGTAATAAAACCGTATTCATCATCACCAATATCTTTTTTCAGGGACTTAAGTAATTTTCCATCTTTATTTCCGTCCATTTTTTCAAGCAGTGCCAAAATGTCGGCGATAGTCATCAATGTCCCATTTACGTGGTCATATGTGTCATTTACTACTTTGCTCATTTACATTCCTCCTCTCCGCCTTTGGCTGCTTCGATATACTCATTTAATCTGTCAGACAGACCAATTAACTGTTTCTTGACATCACCTGGAGCTGTAACGGCTGCTTTAATAAATTCATTTGCAACATACTCTGCTGTTTTAATATTTTCTTCATTGGCATCAGATTCTATTTTTCCGATAATTCCGGCTACAAGCATGGATAATCTATTTTCATAATCTGATGGGCAGTCCATTACAATGTCCATAATAATTTCACTATAAGTTGTAATATTACTTTCCATATTCTTATTACCTTTGCGTCATTAAACGCTTCCTTTCTTAATCCTATATTTAATATGAAAGATTAAATATTCAGAATTTTTATGCAGTCTGGAACAGTTTCAAAATTATCTTTCATATTAAAAATAAAAAGGAGAAATATAGATGTTAGAACAGGAATTAGCGAAAGAATATGAAAATATTCTCTTGGGAAAAAAGAAGAATTATTCCAGTGCATTTTTTACTGCAAATGCAAAAGAATCCAGTCAGAAAAATGCGCTAATTGTTATGAAATATGTATTTGAAAAATTTTTAAACTGGACACCAAAAGATGTGGAAAAATGTCTTACATGGGATATTATTTCATTAATGAAAATTGACGCCCTTGTAAAGCATATTCAGTTTCCCGGAGAATTAAATCCGAAGACAGATTTATGGTATATAGCGCATTTATTGTATCCAAAGGTGGTTCCCTTTAATGGAATAAAAAAAACACTATATATCTACAAAAGCATTCTTGATAAAAAGCTCTACCGATATCCTAAAAACTTCTGGGATGGACAGGAAGGATTAGACCGTGCAAGATTATGTTTACGATATGCTTTACAGAATGTTTTAATCTTTCATGATATGGAAGATGTTTATAGCAGTTTTTCCAAAAATGGGTTAAAACTTATAAAGGAAATTCATTTAATGATTCCTTTTGAATTATTCTATGATTCTCCTATCGACTATCTGCATGATGCATTAAATTTACGTCAACAGGACGAATTTCTGTATCATTATTACAAATTCAGAGAAGAACTGTTATCTTTAGATATTCCTGAAATAAAACAAAAAGAAAAAAGGTCTGTTTTATAAAAACAGACCTTTCTTTTTCTTTACTTATCAATTTGAAAGCATGCCAAATATGCGTCTTCGAGGTTTCTTCTTCCTGAAGCAAGGAAATCATCAATACTGATGAATCCGCTCTGCTGCAGGCAGGAATTCATGGTATTAGGGAAAATGTATTTTGAACCAATTCTCAAAAGATTCACCATTTCTTCATCCGAAATTGTGGACATATCTCTCTTTTTATAATAGTCCATGTAATACATAATAACCTGCTTTAATTTTGCAGACCGGCTTTGGTTTAATTTAGCGGCATTTTCCTTATAAAACTGATATACCTTACATAAGCCTTCGAAGCCTTCTTCACGGATAAGTTTTTCTTCGTTAATATCTTTTGTAATAACTGATTTTGTTAACTGAAAAGGTTCATCTTTTACTTCAATCGGAGCTACATTGGTAACTTCTTTTACGGTCACTGCTCCTATTAATTTACCAATCATTTCCTTGATTTCCGTATCCGTATTCTCAAATACAAGAATCAAGCGATTCCCGTCTTTATACATTTTAATACTTTCACGTTGCATTATCTTTCCTCCGTTTTTCTTATTTATTATTCTTAATATGACAGAAAATAGTAAAAATAAAACCAAATATGCAAAACCCCTTTACAAACCTTTTTTAAAATGCTTTAATTACTCAAAGGGGCAACCTCACGAAAGGAGGCTATATGTCTGATAATATTCTAAAACTTCATAAGGATTACATGGAATTTATTGGATTTGAAGGGTTAGTTAATGAGGGGACTTTTTCTGTTTTATCTACTAACCTTGCTGTTTACGTAACTCATCTTCCCATGCAGAATAACCAGGAGCCATTTAATTTAATCAGTATAAATAACAGAAGAATTTGTACTGACAAATTTATGCTCTATGAAATCAAAAACATGTTCGGAATAAACCCAGAAGATGAATATGACTTGACATTTAAGGAAATGCCATACAACAATTATATTAGTGTTGAAAAAAGGAAAAAATAACCTTTATTATTCAAGTAAAAACCGCTACATAAAAGTAGCGGCTTTTTATTTTTATTTGCTTAATAATTTTCTTAAAAACCCTGTTTTCCTTTTACTTTTTTCCTTGTTCATGATAGCCTTCTCTAAAGCATCTTCCTCTGACAATATATAGACCTCATTTTTGGCTCTTGTGACACCCACATATACAATTGCATTTTCAAGCAATCCTTTTGGTGCATTCAGGGGTAATAGCAAAATAACCTTATTTGCTTCGCTTCCCTGGCTTTTATGAACCGTAATGCAATAAGCAAGCGTTAAATCTCTTATATCATCCATGGGAATACTAATCTGTCCATTTTTAAGGCTGATATAGGCATCATTTGGATTAAAATCATCCAGAATACCAATATCCCCATTCATATAACCTTCATCATAGTTATTTCGGACCGTCATAACTTTATCATTGATGTAATATGTGTTTTCGCCAAAATAAAAATGGCCAGCTAACTTTGTGGATAAGATGTCCTGTGCCGCTTTATTAGCACTATATATACCACATTCCCCATTTTTCATGACAGATAATGCCTGCAGGTCCAGAAAATTGTTACTGTTATAATATTTCTGCATTAAAGATTTGTATTCTTCCATCATTTCATGGGTATTATTGCAGCGAAGAATATGAAAATGTTCATCCGTTTTAAGATTTACATCCATGTTAATTATTCTGTGACTGTTTTCAATAATACTGTTTCCATCTTTCTGCCTATGAATCCGATTCAATTCATATACGGGGATTTTTCCGAAAAGCAGTAAATCTTCCAATACCTTTCCGGGACCCACAGATTTTAGCTGATTTTTATCTCCCACAAAAATAACAAGACAATCTTCTTTTAACGCATCCAAGAGCTGCGAAAATAAGATAATATCTACCATGGAAAACTCATCTACTATAAGCAAATCCGTTTCTAATGGATTATTTCTGTTCCTGTCCGGTTTATTATCTTCTCCATACAGGCTTTTGAATTCCAAAAGCATATGGATTGTCATAGCTGGATACCCGGATGATTCCATCATATTTTCAGCAGCTCTGCCGGAAGGCGCACATAAAGAAATTTTATTATCAGGATAATATTCTTTATACTTGCTAATCAGTTTCTTGATAGTTGTGGTTTTACCAACTCCTGGTCCTCCTGTAATAATATTAAGCCCTGTCTTTTCGAGAATCTTATAACATTGAGCCTGACTGGCATCAAGTTCCTTTTCATTGTCTATCATCTCCTTTATTTTTTCATCTCTTATAAGTATCTTGGGATTGCGAATCATATTTTTTACAAGATTTGCTGCAAGCTCTTCCGCTTTCCAACACAACTTATCATAAAAGCAGATTTCTCCATTATTATTTTCTATATGTCCATAGCCCGACTGAGTTAATTCAAAAATAAGTAATGGCTCCGGAATATATTCTGAAAATGCGCCGATTTTCAATTCAATACTTCTAATAATACTGATAAGCTCCATATAATGTACGTATGTACATCCTGTGTTTTTTATCAGATAAAAAGCCAACTTTACAATTTCCTTAATTCTATCACAGTCATAATAAGCAAAATTTCTGTTTTTTGCATACGCATCAATTGTCCCAAAAGAAATATGAGTTGACTGGACACATTTATATGGAGTCTTCCTCAATATGGAAATCGTATCATTAAAATACCGTTTATACAATTCATCTGCGTCACTGTAAAACCCGCCATAAGGACAGATTTCTTCATAAATCTTCTTAATAACCATATTGCTTCGTAATTTAGCAAGAATTACAGCTATTTTTTCTTCATCAAGACCTTTAATTCCTTTTAACCGTTCTGCCGCTTCGTCTGTGCTAATGATGTTATCATAGTCCTGTTCAAGGGCTTTTCTGATAGCATCTGCTGTTGCCAGACCGACTCCTGGACACATGTTGTGACTAATATACTCATTTAGCATTTTTTTGTTATTGAAACTAAAAAGAGAATTTTCTACAAAGAAAATTTCCTCTCCATTTTTATCATTTTCATAATGCCCTATAAGTTTTAACGGTGTTTTTTCTGTATATTTAGGAATAATCCCGACACATCGAAGACTTCCTCTGTCACTGTTTTCAAACCAGAAACAGGTATATCCGCTTTTTTGATTTCGATACAATGTTCTTGAATATCTTCCCGTTACTTCAATCGGCTTATTATCATTCATTCACTTCTTCCTCTTCTTCCATACTGTCAAAAAGTTCTTCTTCTTGTTTTTGCTTTCTTGTTTTTACCAAAAAATATGTAAGAGCAAGTCCAAAGGACACAATTAAAAGAATATGATTTCTGACTACTGGCAAAGAAGCTTTTTGGTCAATAATTTGAATAATCAAACTGACTATAGCAAGAATAATAACTGAAATAGACCAGATGATATTTATGGTATAACTCTTTTTTTTCATATTAAAATCTCCTTCTTTTCCTTTTTTATGTTAATTAATATGAAAGAAAAAGCAGGAGCAAAAGTTGCTCCTGCATAAAATTATTCGGCTCTTACCAGTTTAATTACCTGAAGGGTTGAAGCATTAAGTCCAAGATAAAAATCTTGCATATCTTCCTTGTTTATTAGCACTGTAATTAACTGAGCGGCTGTTTTATCATCATCTACCGGAATTTTTACACCTGTAGAATCAAAAACTTCATAGACAAATACATCATCCCATACACTTTTTGTGGTATATTTGTCTTCAATGCCGTATAATTTATCACCTTCTTCGTAGACTGCAATAGTGATTTTATCTCCCGGTCTTAAAGTTCCGTTTACAACCTGACTAAGCTTTTCTGCTTCAAAGGAAGCCTTTACCATATTATGGTCTTTTATAACCGTATCCGTTAATTCCTGATACATGGAAGAGGTAATAATACTGTCCTTGTTTACTTTACTCTCCATTACCATACCAACTAATTCTTTTGCATCCACGCACACGCCGGATGGAAGCATATCTTTCTCATATTCTTTTATCTGAAAGTAGTCATTTACATTTTTTTCATCAATAATTAGCCCATACGGGATATCTTTTTTGGCTACTACTGCTTCACTTCGTTCATAATTGGCAATAGTGTTTTTTTCTACATTCAGAAGAACTATGAATATAATAGCGGCAACAATAAAACCCATAATCAATGTGATGAAGATAACACTTTCCTTCTTTTCTTTCTTTGCTCTGTTCATTTTATTTTCCTTTCTTATTCTATAGCTATAAGTTCATGAATATGTGCGGTTATTTCTATGCCAAACATTGTTCTCATAGGGAATTCTATGTCTGCATAAACTGATGTTTTGGTCACATTTTTCCCGTCAGGAGAAGAAGGATTCGTAACTATTCTTCCATCTTCCCACTGTTGGGACTCTGCGCTTTCGTGTAGGACATCGCTGACATAAAATTTGTCATCATATTTACTGTAAACAATAAAATCTTTTACAATAATAGGTCCTGTAATGAATGAATTTTCATTTTTGGGAGACATATCTCCCGCCAGCGATAAATTCTTTTTCATATATTCCTGAAAATACTGATATGTTTTTACCGGAGTTTCCACAACAATATTATTTGTTTCTGCATATTCCTTTGTATCAATTAAAGCCCCGGCAAGGCATGATAACGTAAGTGCATCCTGTACATTTTCTTTAATAGACTGAGCCACATACAGGCATAGCATCATGACGCAAACAGGTAAAACAATTGCTATGGGAATAATGGACATTATAGCTCCAAACTCCCCTTTTTTCGTCTTTTTAACAAACATGCTGCCTCCTCCTAATCTATGCTTTTAGAGTTCTTAGCAGTTGTGGACTTCCGAAATACAAAAGTATTAACTCTCTGCTCTTTCTTTGGGGAAAGAATATTTCCTACATCATAAAATTCCGATGAATATTCAATAGTTATAGTAAGCTGAAGCTCCTCTCCATAATCCGCCCTATCCGGAGCCATATGATTGGATTGAACTATTGCATTGCTTACTCCTTTGATATTCATAAGCTCCTGCTTCATAATGCTGGCATCTTCTGACGTAAGACATCCAAGAGCTTCCATTCTGAGCATATGTCCTCTTGCAATCTGATTAACTTCATTTCTCATATTAAGCAATGAAAAATTAGGAAGCAACGCTATCAAAAAGACAAAAAGAATAATTACTGTAATAATGGCATACAGAAAATTATCTGCTGCACCTTTTTCTTTTTTATCAAAAATTTTCATTGATAGCCCTTTCTTTTTAATAAAAGTAAAAGCCGCAATTTATGCGGCTTTTACCTGCCATCGTATTAGGTGAACATTCCGTTAAGTTTATCAGTGCTGGACTTGATAAGATTTTTAATAAAATCTCCAATCTGTTCCTTGAATAACAAAAGTAATACAACGCCCACTACAAGTAATCCAACTTCGATGACGATACCATTAATACCTTCCTTTTTTTTGTTAAGGAACATACCAATTTTGTTTTTTGCAGTAATAACTACTCTGTCTAAAAATTTTGTCATTTTTCTTCTACCTTTCTGTGAATGCATTTGAATGTGTTTTTATTTACATCTTTAATATGACAGAAAAAATTTCTGTTTTAGAAATTTGCCATCATAGATGAAATCTGAGGGAAAATAAAAGCAAACATGGTTACAATAATGCCAAGAAGAAGTAATAACTGAAAAATAAAATTTCTGAAGGATTTTTTTTCCCGCTTCATCATAAGTAAATTTTTTTCCACTTCCTTGAGCTGTTCTGTAATATCCTGCAAAGCTTCAGAAGCCATACCTGACTCAAGAGACTGCTTGATAACAACACCAAGGGATGTAATATACATATTGTCAAATTTTCTTACAAAGGAATCCATTGCTTCGCTTACATTGGATGTAAAATAAATATCCGTAGCCAGATTCTGCATTTCAATAGCCAAACGTTTATTGGCAATCATCTTATTAGTACCGCTGTTTTGTCCAAATTCAGACAATGCATCAGCAATAAAAACACCCGCTTTTATCTGGTTAAATAACACATTATATATAAGTTTAATATCTTCCAGAATAAGATTATTATCCTGCTTATTATCAGAACGTACCAAGATATATGGAATGAATACACCTACACAAAAACCTACAATGCAAAGTAATACATTAACAAGACTTCCAAGTAACGCCAATATACCCCCAAAAGCTATACTGGCCGAAATAAACTTAAGCGGTTCTGCCATCCATGGCCAGTGATGCGGCGCCCCATTCGCTATTAAAAAGTCATTGATTTTGCTGTAATCGAATATTTTTCTTTTATGTTCTTTAAGCCTGTTGTTAACAGAATCGTATTCTTTTACTTTTTTATTTCCTTTTCGCCTGCTAAAAGATACGAGAACAATAAGTCCGAAAACAGCTAAAGACATGATAATAATACATATCTGAATCAGAAGCTTTACATTATTACTAATAAAATCCATTCTTTTCCTCCTTAGTTTTTATCAAAAAGAACTACCTTCCAGAAGAAGATGCCGATAAGTGCAATAAAGTAGCAGCTTAGTATATGACCAGTTGTTGTTGTAACAAGCAGATTCCAGATATTTATACCCATCATATTTCCCATTAAGGAAAAACAGATTGCTCCGGCAGCTACCAAAATCAAAAAAGTATACATTTCTGCTTTATTAGCACTTTTTTGTTCCTTCTGCGCAGAAATATAATCCTGTATGGTTCTACGGCTGTTTGTCAGAATAGCTGCATAATCTGCGTTATAACGCCCACAAATTTCAATATTCTGAATAAGTTCCTTAAACTTCGGATGCTCAATTTTTTCAATCAAGTGAGTCATCGCCAATTCATTATTACCTGTTGTTTTGCCCTCATAGTAACATTCTTCCAAGGCTTCCCTTAATGGATTATTCAGGTACTTAGACACTCGATAGAAAATATTGTTAATTTCATCAGAGGAAATACTATAGTTCTTTAGAAGATTGAGCAAATTCAGCAAATCATTTTCGGTAGCTACATAATTGATATGAGTAAGAATAGAGCGTGTAGCTGCAAAAATAATAAGAGGAACTGCCGCCCCGACAAGACTGGTTAAAAAACTACCGCCAAAAATTTGTACTCCAAAGAAACTTAATGCCATCATACCAATAACAAGGATGATGTAAATTTCTGTTTTCATCCACGGAAATACTCTCTTGATTCGGCTATAGGTAAGCTTTTTATCCAGTTTTACCAATAAACCTTCTTTTTCAATCTTGCGTTTACTGTCAAGAAGAAAACTTTCTTCTTCTCTTTCCCTATCTCTTTCCCTGTTTTCAATGCTCCGGTATACTTTTTTAACAGACCTTTCAATTATCCTGTATTTCTTTATCTGATAAAAAAATACAAAACAGGTTATAAGCAGCGTAATAGCAATCAGGATATGAAAAAGTAAAATCATCTGGTCATAAGTTATAAAGCCTGTAAAGAATTTTTGTATGTTGTTTGTTGTATTGTCCAGATATTTTGTCATGATTTATTTTCCCCCTGTTCCCTGTAAATTGTTTTATAAATGGGTTCTCTTTTTTCATCATCCCATCCTACAATTTCCACAACTTCAATAACCTTAAAGTCATATATATATACAATAGTTTTGAATGAGGTAACCATCTTCATAAGTTCCGGCTTGGAATAATCACTGGCATACTTTGCATAGTCAACCACCTTATCCAGGGCAGTCATAGCACTTTCGGAATGAACTGTTGCAGCACAGATATGTCCTGTATAAGAAGCATTAAGTAAATGAATTGCTTCAGCGCCTTTGATTTCACCGATAATAAAACGTTCAATATCCATCAGAAGTCCTGCAGCAATAATATCGTAAAGAGTATATTTGACCTTACTTTCACCTCTGTTGACAACAGGATGTTCAAATAACATATCCGGATGATTTTTAGCTGACAGTTCTTCTGTCTCCTGCACAATCAGACAGGAGCTTGATTCCGGAATAGTTTCTTTTACGGCATTTAAGAATGTTGTTTTACCAGATGCGGAAGGACCGCACACAAGCATGGAATGGTCATGAAATCTTTTTACAAGATAATTTTTCATATCTTCCGTCATCATACCAGCCTTAACAAGGTCATCCATTTCCGGGAAATCTCTTGCCACTTTACGAATTGCCATATAGGGAATTTCAGGAGTAGTAATGATAGGCATACTGATAACAAAGCGCAAAATAAAATCCTTTACACTGGATTTATCATCAAAAATCTGCAATGCGTTAATATTGGAAATATTAATCTGATTTTTGGTAGCCACATAATTGACAAAGTTAATATATTCTTCCTTGCTCTTGAATTTGACTCCGGAATCCATTCTTTTTCCTTTTTTCTTGACACGGATATTGTTGTAATCAACAACTTTAATGTCTGTAATGTCTTTGTCTTCAATTAAGGGAGTAAGACGGAAATAGCCAAAAATATAACTGTCAATTAATGCAAGAGCCTCATCATAATAAGCTTCATAGTTGGGATAATATCTTGTAAGATGTTTTCTTACTTCTTTCATAAAATTTTTCTTTGAAAGTTCATCTTTTCGGACATCTGCAATATAAGAAATCTTGGTTTTTGTGAATTCGTCAATTACTTCCTTCATCAAATCCTCTGCATTTCTTATCGACTGAAACTGAGTATTATCTTCCTGCTGTGTATTCTCTTCCACAGATACTTGATTTTTACTTTCTGCCTGCTCTTTTGTTTCTTCTGTTTTTTTGTTCTTATTTTTATTCCAAAACATTTTTATTCTCCTTTATAAAATAGCCTGAATTCCGGGTACACCAGAACCAGGAAACAATTTGGTTACTCCATATACGATTCCGATGGTTAATGCAGCAACGATAAGAATAGCGAAGATAATAGAAAAAAATATTTTTATTCCATTTTGAATTTTTTCTTCATTTTCGCTTTTCTCATACACATACACAATCTCCGGATTCTTACCAAGCTCATCCTGCAAAGACTCTGTTAGTTGTCTTTCCTTGTTTTTTACTTTCTTTTCGTGTTTGAAATTGTCATATAGTTTTAATCCAGCCATATTATCTTCCTTTCTGTTTTCTCATTTTTAATATGACAGATGGAAAAAATGGTTCTGACTTTATGCATAAAAAAGAGCAGCTTTTTACGCTGCTCTTACCTCTCGTCTTCATAGCTTTGCTTAATATAAGCTCTGTTTATTTGATGTTGTACTTTTATTTCATTTGAATATTCATTTTTTTGAATAGTATTTATATGAGACTTTATTTCATTCATTGCTTTTTCTGCGTTCATTTTGCTAATTTTTGCTTTATAAAATTCATCGTATATTTTAGATTTCACACTCTCATTATATCCATAATAGTCATAATTGCTTGCAACATTTATGGTCAAATCATCTTGAGTTAATATATTTATTATATCTTCATCTCGTGCCTTCTGACCGCTATATGCAGTTATTGCTTTTGAAAATATTTCTACGAATAAAGAACTATCTCCTTTATTAAACGATAATTTGCTTGCTTCAAGCATTTTTGAATGAGTAGTACATGATAAATCGAAATCATATCCACATTTTAAGCAAATTAATCTTGCAAATTCTCTTTGAGTTCTTCCATTTCCCTCCCTAAAAGGATGAAGCGCATTTAAATCTCCATAATTTTCTGAAAAAACTCTTATAAAATCTCTAAAATCATCTTTAGAAGCATAACATTGTAAATAATATTTTTGAAATACTGAATTAGCATAACTATTAATGCATGAAGTTGTACAAAACAAATTACCTTTACCAATTTCGACTGTCCTAATTTTTCCTGCCCAATTGTAAATATCTTGAAAAATATATTTATGAATAGACTTTAAGTGTTGAAAATCAAAATTTCCTTTAATAGGATTTCTCTGTAATTCCCTTAATCTAATAGCGGTTAATTCTTTTTCTGCTTCAAATAAATCTTTTTCATTTTTTATATTTAATTTATTTATTAAAATATTTGAATTAGGATAGCAATAAATATTATCTGGCATATTTCCTTAATACTTCCTTTCTCAATTGTTCTGATGTTTTTTCGCCTCTTTCCACTTTCATTAATTCTTCTATGAAATCCTTGCTAAGAAACATATTTTCTATAGCCATTGTGTTCATAACATCTTTAACTGCTTTACTTGTCATTACTTTTTCTATCATAATAAAAATCTCCTTTTTCTTTTATTATATCATATTCTAATACAAAAGAGCAGCTTTTTATGCTGCTCTTTATTTTATTCTGCGGCTGTCTCAGAATCTGTATTTTTATTACTGCTCTTATCCCTTACACTAAAGTCACTCACTTCTCCGGTAAAATCATTAACCGTCATTACGCTAAGAACTTTGTTCTCATAAGATATTGTTTCAGAGAAGCTATTAGCTTCAAATACCCAATCCTTATCTATTGAACTTAGTACTTTATACATGGAGTTATTATCTGTATCATAAAATCCTTTTACTCCCACAATCGAAACAGTAGTTCCATCAAGTCCTGTTAAGGCACTTTCTCCTACTTCAGAAATATGAAGTCCGCCATATTCATCCGTATCTGTCTTAAATATCTTATAGCTGTTGTTTTTCATATATCCAATATATAAATCTTCCGTATCAGGAATGGCGTAAACAGTTCCATCAAATCCATAATTCAGAACCAATTCGCTTCTTTCTTCATAATCAAAGAAATCAAGCATGTTTTGGGAATCATTGGTTTTCAACACGCTGTAATAAAATTTACTAACCTTACCTTTTTTATTATAATAAACAAGAAGTCTTTCAGTATCATTCTGCAGAGCATATACGCCCTCTTTGATTTCCGCAAATTCATAAAAGAAATCATTGGTAGAAATATTTGCGCCATTAAATCGGATGGATGATGAAGCCTTGAACCGGTTTTTGCCAGCATCATACTTTACTTCCATGGTTTTATATCCATAGTCCTTGGCCCATGTAGCCTTGTTTGTAAAAAAACCACGATATTTAAGTATATAGTCATTGTTATCCTTTTTATTAACTACGACATCTGTATATCCGTCTGTTTCCAGAATTCCCTTTACATAAGTGGCAACATCATCGAAATTATCAATTTCATTAAAGGATTCCGTATACTTCAAATCACCGGTTGCTACAGGTAAAAAGTCCAGAAAATAAAATTTATCATCTGCCCAGTAGTCTGTAGGATTGTTTTTCTGAACCTCATAATTGTGATTTTCCAAAATCTGCATTTTTTCTAAAATATCATTTTGCACCTGCGTCAGACGGACATAAGACCCTGCATAATCATTTTGGGCAATTTCAACAGGAACTTCTTCTGTTGTTTCTGTTTTTTGTGTTTTTCCTGACGAATTTGAATTAGAAACCTTATTGTCAAGAATAAAGATTCCGGCAGAAAAAGCTACGGCTACTACCACAATTATTCCAAATATTAACTTATTTTTCATTTTTTTATTCCTTTCCTGAAAGTTTTTCTAATTTTAATATGACAGACTAAAAATAAAAGCTGGAGATTTTACTCTCCAGCTCTTTATTAAATCATATTCCTAAATTCTTCTTCGGAAATAATAGGAACTCCAAGGTCTTTTGCCTTTTTATTCTTTCCCGAAGTGCTTGTAACATCATTATTTATAAGGAATGATGTTTTAGCAGAAACGCTTCCGGAAGCTTTGCCGCCTTTTTCTTCAATTATTGCCACAAGTTCATCTCGGTTTGTATAATGATTTAATGAACCTGTAATAACAAAAATTTTACCTTTCAAAGGAAAGTCTGCGTTCTGGGATTTTTCATCTGTAAAATTCAGATATTTAAGAATTTTTGAAAATTCCTCTCTCTCAGCATAATGCTCAAAATCATTGGAATCAACAAACCTAAAATAATCTGTAAGACTATTGGCAAGAATTTCTCCAAAGCCGTCAATAGCGGTAAAATCATACTTATTCTGCACCATTTTTACAAGACAATAAATGAGTGTTCTTCCATAGGTTCCCTGATAGTCAACTTTGTCAGCTTCCTGCTCTACTGCAGCTTTTAAGAGTTTTGCCTGGCCCTTTCCGATATTTGGAATACCAAGAGCGTGAATAAAGCCGATAAAGTTTGTATTACATGCATTTTTAATGGAATTATCAAGATTTTCTACGGATTTCTTGCCAAAACCATCCATCTGGGAAATTTCTTCCCCATGATTAGCAATAAGCGTAAATAAATCACTGAATTTCCTTAACCATCCTTTATCCACGAACTTCTCAATAGTGGCTTTCGATAAGCCATCCACATTCATACAATCCCTTTCGCAGAAATGTACAAATTTCTTAATATTCTTAGCGGGGCAATCAGGATTTTTGCACTTTGCTACCATCGGCTCTATTCCTGTAATTACGCCAATGCTTCCACATGAAGGGCAGATGGGTTTCAGATTATTAGGTAATGAGTATTCACCATCTTTTTTATCCAGGTTTTCTGCAAGCTGAGGGATAATCTTATTTGCCTTATATACCGTGATACGGTGACCAATCATAAGTTTTAAGTCATTAATGTAGCTTACATTATGAAGACTGGCCCTGCTAACCGTAGTTCCTTCCAGTTCTACAGAATCAAATAATGCTACCGGATTTAACAGTCCTGTTCTACTGGCACTCCATTCAATACCACGAAGAACAGTTTCTTCTGTTTCGTCTTTCCACTTAAAAGCATATCCTACAAGTTTATTCGGATTATGTCCTGTTCCAGGCTGCTTTTCTGCATAAACTACGTCATTTGCCGCAACGACAAGGCCATCTACCGGAAATTCATATTTTTCTACCCTGTCAGAAAATTCATTCATACAATCTTCCAGTTCTGCTGCTGAACAAAACTTATGTTCCACGGTATTAAAATTCATATTCATAAGCCAGTCAAGCTGTTCATTGAAAGTCTTTGGCGCATCTTCTGCGTAAACAAGCTTAAATGCATGGAACCAAATCTGACGCTTCATCATTTCTCCGCTATCCAGCATGCTAATTGATGCGTTAGCCAAATTTCTTGGATTCTTGTATTTTTCTTCTTCATTTTCAATGGCTGAGTTAATTCGTTCAAATTCCTGATAACTCATGACTGCTTCACCACGGACAACTAAATGCTTCTTATATGGAATATTCATAGGTAATCCGAGAATATAAGGGGCATTATGTGTAATGACGCTTCCTATTTCACCATTTCCTCTTGTTACTGCCTTTGTCAAAGTTCCATTGTCATAAGTTAACTGCAATGTGCTGCCATCCATTTTCCACATAACAACACTTTTTCCATCTCTTTGATTAAATAAGGGAGTAAATTCCGAAATATCCTTTGTCTTGGCTAATGATAAAGCAACAAATTCATGCTTTTCTTTAGGTAATTTGGATACAACCTCTGCTCCTACATTCTGTGTGGGACTATCTGGCAGGATAATTCCGGTTTCTTTTTCCATTGAAACAAGTTCATCATAGAGCTTGTCGTATTCATAATTACTGATGATTTCTTCCCCGTTATAATAAGCTTCTGAAGCCTTATTTAGCTGGGAAATAAGTTCTTTCATATTATTTACTGTCATTTCATTATTCATTTAAGAAGTCCTCCATTTTTCTTTGATGGAGTTAATATGACAGATTTTTGAAAAAGAAAAAGCTCCCTGTTTTTCAGGAAGCTTTGTTTCATCTTTTTTATATTGCTTTATTTCTTCATTTAGTTCTTCTATTCTTATATCATACTGCCTGTTTTTCTCCCGCAACTTTATCGTTTTTATTAACACTATTAAGGAGAATATTATCAGCAGGAAACTGATATATAAACAGATTTTCTTGATTTTATATTTTTCATTCATTGCCCTGCCCTCTCTTTTTATAGAGTACCAAATATCATTATTTTTTGCAAGGGAAGATATTATTTTATTTCATTCCGTTTCATTAGTAAATTTTCTTTCATATTAAAAATAAAAGAGAGAGGAAGAGCAATTATGAAAAGTAAAAATGATGGCGATTACTTATTTCCCATGGAGCGGATAATTGAGGTTCCCATTTTTCAGCGAAAGGGACGTTTCTACGTAAGAACAAGAGATATTGCTGATTTATTGTGTATCAAGCAGCCTTTTGAATTCTGTGCAGATATTAAACGATTTCTTGGCAGTAATTGTATTTTAAAGGGTGAAGAAGCCGCTTTTATTTACGGAAAAGACGGTTCCCAGTCAAGAACAACTTATATCAACATTTCTCATATGATTAAATACCTGTGTTCTCCATATTCACCTAACAACAAAATGAAACAGAAAAAAGCTGTTATAAATGCTTTGAAACAAATTCAGAAAGAAAAAGAAAACTTTTTTATAAGAGAGGAAATTGAAAATGAGACAAAATATTAAAGAATGTACCATTGCAGGTAAACGATATAGAATTATGAAGTGCGAAAATTGTGGAAAGATTTTTAATGCATACGAAAATGGAGCTACTACTTCCGGTATTTTGTATGGATGTATTGAATTGGGATGCCGTTCTGGAAACGGACGTATTACCCCTGTATCTAAAGAAGAAGCCTATCAGTTTATTAAAACTGCGCTTGGTAAGAAAATTAGCACCGGATGGATAAGAAATCAACTTAATGAAGCTTTTGAAATGTAATTAACAGAAAAACCACCCAATTACTTGGGTGGTTTTTTATTTGCTTCTTATTCCTGTTCCTGTTTCTCTTTCTGAGAAAAATTAAGATAACTATTAATGCCAAGGACTAAAATAGCATCAATAATACCTAAAATAACATCCCATTTACAGAATCCCAAGATAACACAGAGAATAACTATAGCATAGTTGGCAAATGTAAGCAGCCCTCTGTATCTCCAGCTTTCTTTTTTAATAAAGACTGCCGCAAAGATGAATACTATCAAAGCTACTATAATTAAAATATGAATATAACATTTCTTCGAAGTATTAGTAGAAACTGCTATTTCTTCTGTTTCGGTTATATCTTTATCCGGTACTTTTTCGATAGTCACATCCGGCTCTGTAACCTGCGGTTCTTCTGGCTTGGGCTTTTCAGGCTCTACTGGATTAACAGGTGGTTCTTCCGGAGCAGGTTTAACGGGATTTATAATCTGTTTTCTTATTTCTCCAAAAGATACATCCATAGTTACATCACTGGCAGGCATTGTGAAATAATTCGTAAAAGCTACATCATTTCCATTACCATCCTTAATTGTTACTCCAAGGAATTTGTAACCTTCAGCTTCTTTTATGTCAATAGCAACTATATCGTCAGCATATGCCTCGTTAACCACATCTACAGTACCCTTACCATGAATATTGACATTTATTTTATATGCCTTTTTCGGATTTACCGGGTCTACAGGAGTTGGCTTTTCAGGTTCCGGGTTTGACTTTTTAATTTTAGCGAATGTTACTTTTATCGTTACATCGCTGGCAGGCATCTGGAATGTATCAGCACACGGAATTTCTATATCTGTACTGTCCACAATTTTAATGGAAGAAAACTTATAGCCATTATCCGGAGTAACTGTAATCGCTACTTCGTCTCCTGCATGTGCTTTATCCACAACATCAACTGTACCATGGCCTTTAATGTCTTTTGAGATATTATAAGACTTTTCTTCCCATACTGCCGTGAAATTTCTGTCCTGAGTCGAGCCTTTTTCGATAGTTACCGTTTTTATTGTGGTTACTCCGCCATCTTCTGACCAACCCTTAAAATCGAAATTTTCTTTAGTCGGGTTAGTTAAGGTAAATGTAGGGGTATCATAGGTATAATTTGCCGGGTTTCCAGATGCAACAGTTCCGCCGTCCAAATCATAAGTAAGATAGTATGGTTTATAAATTGTTTTTGACGTATCGGGAATATTGTCATATTCGTTACCGTCAAGGTCTACCATTGTATAAGGTAAAGGAATGTCAAAAGACGCCTTATGAGCCGGTGTATCAAATTTTGCCAATGAAGTTAAATCGGTAAAGAGTTTCTTGTGATAATCATTTTCATTTAAGCTTGTCAGTGAAAGATTGGAAATATTCAAATACTCAAGAGATGTATTATTCAAAAAAGAATTTTCCATATTCGTTGGCGTTCCATGACACGAACTTAAATCTATACTCTTAATCTTGCCAGTATTTCTAAACATGTATGACATACTTCCCGTGCAGGAATCTTCTTTTTCAGGAATATCAAATTCTACTTTTTCAAGAGAATCTAATAATACATCATATCTGGCAAAGCAGCCATCAGGATAATTAATACCTGATGTTGATTTAATCTTTGCTGTTTTCAAATTCTTGCAATATCCTAAAATACTGCGAATTTCAACCGGTTTTGCTCCATCCGGAAGTAAAAAGGTGATTTTCGCATTTTCCAAATTATCGCAGTTTTCAAACATCTGGTCAAAATGATAGTTATTTTTCGTAATATTCTGATTCGTATTGTTTTCCATGTGTATCGTTACGTCTACATTTTTCAGGCTGTTACAAGCTCTAAATAAACTATCATTATCTGCTCCATCTAAAGAATCAAAATGCCAGGAATTAATAAAATCTATATCTTCCAGCGATTCACATCCGTTTGCCATACAGAAGGCATATGCTACCTTCGAAACATCCCAGTGTTCAATAGGAAGATGTTTTATCTTTTTACAGTTCGCAAAAGCATTCGAAATATTTGTAATATCTTTTATTTCCCAATCAGCCAAGAAATCAACATTTTCCAGAGACTCGCAACCTGCAAAAATATAATATAAACTTTTAACATTTTTTGTATCAAAAGGTCCCCAAGTTATTTTCTTTAACTTTTTGCATCCGTTAAACATACTTGTAATGCTACTCACGTTAGATAAATCAACACCAGAAAGGTCTATTTCTTCCACATTTTTACAGCCATACCAGAAATCTTCATACTGGTTAGTGGACTGATTATATTTCTGAAGGGATTCAAACATATTAGCAGCACTATCGTATTTTAATTTAATATACCGTCCATCTGTTGCCTCATAGGTAATCTTTGTAATATTTGCTCCATTTTGTGTAAGTGGATTATTACTGCTGACATTTATAAGTGTAGAATAATCAATCCCGTTAATAACATAATGGCTTTTGACAGTGACTTCTCCACCGTCACCGACATAATTGCTGAACTGAATAAAATTTTCACCTGTATTCGGGTCAGTATAATTGCTATAATCCCATCCAGAAACAGATGATTCATACTCTCTCTGAATTACATAACTAAAAACATTTTCTACAAGATTAAATCTGATAAGTTTTCCATTTTCTATATCCTCAATTTCATATGGAATTTCATTACCATCCTGGTCTACTACTCTGGCATTTTTAATCATATATCCTGAATAGTCTTCATTCTTTATTACGGCTGTTACAAAAAATCCACCTTTTTTATATCTTGCTTCATCAATAGAGCTTGAGGAACCACTGCTTCCTGCATGATATTTTCCCATCTGACTAAATATAACACCAATCTGCCTATATTGAGCCGTAAAATTGTAACTTTTTGTTGAACCATGAGGAATTGTCATTTCTTTTACAGTTACAAAACGGCCATTTTCAGCATACTGCCATCCAGTAAAGACATAGCCTTCTTTAGTTGGTGCAATTAACGTAATATCTTCATCGTCAAAGGAATATCCTGTTGGATTTTCTTTTCCAGACCAAGCCGTGCTACCGCCATTAAGATTATAAGTAAGAGAGTAACCAGTTGCCCAATTTGCTTTAAAATTCAAATCTCCTGTTGTGTTGCTTGGAATTCTGTATTCAGATTCAGGAGTATCACCATTACTGCCCGTCCAACCAATGAAATAATATCCTGTTTTTTTAGGAACGACTAATTTCGTATTATCCCCTTTTGTATAAATTTTAGGATATTGCGTATTCACGTCATAAGAGCCGCCATCTAAATCATAAGTAATATTATAAGCCTCTGCCCAGTTTGCTGTATATTCCAAAGTTTCTACTGAACTATCCGGTTGGTTAACATAAAGGTTGGTCTGTGGATTATTGCCATTACTGCCTGTCCAGCCAAGGAACTTGAACCCTTCTTTTTCTACATTAGGTAATCTGAATGAAAAGTTAATACTATACTTATCATCTAAAACATCATAAGACAAATGCAAAACTATCTTATCTACATTGCCTAAATAATTTCCTAATATTATTTTTTTAGCATTCGCATTTGCAGAAACTTCCCAATCCGGAACATATGATTCACTCACACAATTAATAGAATAACTTAAATCATCTGTTAAATTAAAACCAATTGCTCTTACCCATGGAAGCTGGCCCTCATTTTTTATAATTTCATAAGAAACAGGGTTTCCTTTACTGTCAGTTACGGAAATATCTTTTGGATAATATCCCGCTGTCGCCGTTAATGTTACGTAACAGAAATAATTTCCCTTTTTATAATTTTCTTCGGATATTACAGATTTACATGCTACATTTCCATATTTATATTTTCCTGAATTTTGTTTGAAGGTAATTCTAACCTGTTTATAAACAGCTGTATATGACCTATTGCCAGTAGAACCTGACGGAATAATTACTTCTTTAGAAGTTCCGTCAATATTTGTTCCTTTCCAGCCTACAAATACATATCCGGATTTTACAGGATTTATCAAAGTAATGTCTTCATCTGAAGAAATATATCCAGTAGGATTTGTTTTTCCAGACCAGTTTACATTACCGGAGGCATAGTTAATAGTAATTTTATATTCCTGCTGCCAATTAGCCTTAAAAGTTAAATCGCCAGTTGTTCCTTCTGGAATATCATAAGTTAATGCAGGTACTTCTCCATTACTGCCGGTCCATCCCATAAAACGATAACCGTTTTTCTTAGGAGTTACTAATGAAACGTTATCTCCTTCGGTATAAACTTTAGGATATTTTATATGAGAATCATAAGAGCCTCCATCCAAATCATAATTGATATTGTATGCAGCTTCCCAATTTGCATTGAGCGTTACCGAATCAGTACTGCTTGGATATTTAACACGATAACCGGTTTGCGGAGTATCTTCTTCTTTTTCTGTCCATCCGATAAACTTATAACCGGGCTTTTCTACATCAGGTAAATTTACCGGGAAATTAGTTGAATAATTTTCCCCTAAAATATCATAAGTTTTGAAAATAGTTATTTTTTCAATATCGCCATGATAGTTTGTGAGATAAATAGTTTTGCCGCTAATGCTAACGTCCCAATCAGGCGCATATGACACTGCTTCACAGGTAATTGTAGCCTTAAGGTCATCTTCAAGATTAAATCCAATCACTTTAACCCATGGCAACTGATTTTCTTTTGAAATAACTTCATACGAAATGGGATTTCCCTGACTGTCATTAACAATGATATTATCTGGATAATATCCATTTTTTGCCGTTAATGTAACATAGCATAAATAATCTCCTGTTTTGCACCGTGCCTCATTTATACTTGAGCTATAGCTGACGCTTCCGCCTGTGTATTTTCCGGAAATACATTTAAAAGAAATACTAACAGAATTAAAAACTGCTGTATAACTTCTGTTGCCTGTTGAACCTTTTGGAATAACGACTTCCTTGGTTACATCTGTAAGGCCAGTTCCTCTCCATCCCTTAAACTTATAAGATGGTCTTGTGGGGTTTACTAAGGTAATATCCTCATCCGAAACAGTATATTTAACGGGATTTTTCTTTTCTGACCAGTTAATATTTCCACCTGAATAAGAATAGCTAATCGTATATTCCTGTTCCCAGTTAGCTGTGTAAGTTAAGTCATTTCCTGTATAAATTACTTCCACATCAAGCTGAGGGACATCTCCATTGCTGCCAGTCCAGCCAACAAAACGATAGCCATTTTTGGTAGGATTTACCAATGTAAAAGGAACACCTTCTTCAATAGTTGAAGGATTGGATGCCTGGCCACCATCTAAATTATAGGTAATATTTGAAGTAATTCCTGTCCCGGCACATACTGTGAAATCATTTCCGGACACATCTTCCTTCATCCATATAGCTGTATAGGACAAATCTTCTCCGGAATAAATAACTTCTAAATCAGCTTCCGGTTCATCGCCATTACTGCCAATCCAGCCTATAAATAAATACCCTTCTTTTACAGGATTTGAAAGGATAAATGACTGTCCGGCGAATATGGTTTCCGGGTTATCAGCTTCACCACCATCAAGGTCATAATGAATAAGACATGTCTCTCCATTAGTTGATGGGGTTTTCTGTTCCGGAATGTTTCCGACAGGAATTTGAACTGCGTCAGAATCTGAAATATCAGCTTCTGTGTCAGGAATATTATTGTCTGAAACCGAAGCATCAATCACACTCTGAGTTTGGGGTTGCCAGCCATCAGCATACGCCATTACATTGTATGGACATACTGCAGATACACTGAATGTTGTAATTAAAGAATACAACGCTACTTTCTTTAAAATACTCATATTTCCTAATTCCTTTCTGTTTTTATAAACTTCATATTTAATATGTGAGATAAAATATTTTATTTTTACTTTAGCAATAAAAATAAGCAATATAAAAACCACCCATATAGTTGGGTGGTTTATAAAAAGCTCCCACATTGTTGGGTATTTTGCAAATACTCCCACATTGTTGGGTATTTTCTTTTACATCTCAGGAAAACAATTCATATTCCGCAGTTCTTTAATTTCAGTATCGCTAAGTCCTACTTCCTGTTTTAACCATGGAATGTATTGTTCCTTTGAAATGTCCGTATAATCCACAATCTGCGAAAGCAGATTGTTAATAATAACGCAGGCTCTTTCTTTTGAAATTTCATTCTTTTCTAACATATTTCTTCTCCTTTGTTCTTATGCTCTTCATGATAATAAGTATTTGCTCTGTTTTTATTTCTTTTAATCTTCTTTTTGCTTTCTTTCTCATTATCCAGAAACATAATTTTTTCATAAATAAATTCATCCATATTAG
>ULLQ01012537.1_pt1 | contig 38783 bp, 64 predicted proteins | sample 1951461 | NCBI WGS metagenome assembly ULLQ01 (sample SAMEA4835531, study PRJEB28245) | human gut metagenome | biome: gut microbiome; material: fecal sample | place: Denmark | collected 2008 | reverse complement strand
CTCCTGCTGAATACGAGGTTCCACAATAGCCCTGCTGGTAGCATCTGTTGAATTATATTCCTTGCTGACCACTTTTACTGCGGAACTAACAAGAGGTCCACTAATGAGTGAATCCTTATAATTTGACACATGAGCATAAATCCATGCAGCTCTATCCGGGGAAATGGAATATGTAATTGTGATATTTTCATAATAGATTGCAGTTCTTTCACTGGTTTCGCTCCAAATCTGGCCATCCACATTCAAATCCCGCTGCTTAGTATTTACTTTCTGAATACTTTCCAAAAATGGAATTTTCCATGCAAAGCCGGGAGCTGCAGTTTCGCTCTTAATCTGTCCTAAATATGTTCTGACTCCAACTTCGCCGGTTGAAATGATAGTAAAGCTGCATCCGAAGATGAAAAGAGCAATACCTGCAATCATCAGAATTCCTGCATACCACTTAAATTTCTTCTTCGAGATATTGGTATTCTGGAAATCAATGATTTCTTTTGAACACGCCATAATAATTCCACCAAACGTCAAAATTAATCCAATAGATAATACAATAATATTCATCTTTTTCTCCTTAATATATTGTTTTTTATTTTATAACTGCATCCGCAGATATAATCACATAGCTGCTGCCGGATTATGCCGATATAATTCTGATACAGCATATTTCTTATTACCAAGATAAGCTCGTTTAACTTTTTCTTTTTTCTGTTTTGATAAATCTTCCAGAATTCTCTTTTCCGTATCTGACAGGAAAATTTTTCTTCCATCATAAATGTAATACGGGTTCTTGGTTTTATAGTCGATAACAACATAACCAAGATAATCAATTCCGCCAATGCCTATTTTCTTTTCCGGATTTCCATAGTATTCATAAATTCTTGGAACTCCATTCTGGCCAATTACGATTCGTCTGTTCGTTATTTTCATGTTTTATCCTCCATTTTTCTGAAATATAAAATTAATATGACAGAAAATCTAATTTTGAAACATAAAAATGCCGTAGGCATGCTTTCGTTTCATTTTTTCTCACAAGGTTCAGCGCAAAAATAATGTACTACACCCTTTTTGCGATTTCTTCAAAAAGAAAAACCTTCCGCAAGGCGGAAGGTTAAAAAGCAGAAACTGCATTACATTGTAAAATCCTCAAGCTGGCTGAAAATTTTGTCTTTTGCCGAAAAATCCTTTTCATCCAGGTTAATTCGTAATTCCAGCGGCTTTGATAAGTTCATGGAAAAAATACCCATGATAGATTTTGCATCCACAATGTATCTGCCTGATACCAAGTCACAATCATACGGTAACTTAGATACTACATTTACAAATTTCTTTACTTTGTCAACAGAATTTAAGACTACGTTAAAATTCATTATTTTTATCTCCTTTGTTTTTTCTTTTAATATGACAGACTGGTTTTCTATTTTTCCTTTTTTATAAAATATAATGTTATAGGTAGGTCAGAGAATGCCTGCAGAATAATAAAACGGACGATATTCCAATCCATTTTATCGTGTTTGCATCCGATATGCGGAACCAAAATGCTTTTGATGTTATTTTGCTCAATAATTTCTTTTGCATCCATTAAAGAATGCATAAGATTATCATATGTGGCAGGTTCTTTTGCCGTTTCTTTGGTTCCCAAAAGAATAAACGGATAATCTTTGTTATTAGTGTAAAAAGCTCTTTTTTCTTCATCGAAGGAACAATTGCAAATTTCAGGATACTTTTCTTTTAATTCTTTTGCCAGACCAGCTCCCATAGACAGGTCTTTTGTAACGCATATCATGCGACATGCCATCTGGTAATTCCATATATCTCCTGTGCATTCCACAGTTTTACATGTCGATTTGTTATTTTTAAGAAATTCTGTAAAATTGTCATTCTGCTGGAGGCCTTCCAGTAAATTTACTTTAGAAAATATACGGAAGTTTTCTTCTGTTTCCGGAATATCCCATTTTTTCAATGCATTCTTCAGTTCTTCTTTATTTGCCTGTTTTACAATAATATTTTTATTTACATCCTGAAGCCGGATAATATCATTATCTGTATATCCATATAATTCTTTTTCTTTATTGAAAGTTTTTATGCCATTTAAGATATTATCTGCAAATGTTTTAGTTTCTTCAATTCTTTTTTCATCCGGCATAATGGTCATGCAATGTAATGCCATTGTTTTAATAGTCGCCATAATTTCTTTCAAATCTTTTACAGATATACTTTCATCAATCATTTGTTTCTCCTTTCGATTTCAAAACTTTTATAATTTCTGGTGGATATTTGGGATAGAATCTTTTCAGGTAATCATCCAGATTTGTCATTACTGATGTCTGAATCAGATATTTTCCTTCATATTTACATAATTTTCCTGAAACCTGATATTTCAGAATATCGGAAAGTCTTGGGAGCAGATAATAGATGGGCTTACGTAATCTTATTTCGAAACCGTTTTCTTTGTTTTCCTGATTATGAGCCTCCTTATCATTTTTCCGGTGTTTATCTGCGTTATCAGGAATTATGTAACTGATTTTCGTCCAATTGTTTCTATCTGTAAACATATTCAGAAAAAGATTATATAGATTTTCTTCATTTTTTTCGGTGCCATTACAGTCAATAAAAATAAGAAATATATCTTCATTTTCTGTTTCGGCAATCAACGTATGACTAATTTGAGGAATACAGCCCAGTACCCCATTAAGGAGAATATTAATGGCTGTATTTATTTCTTTACAATCTTCTTCTTTATGTCGGTCAAAGATGTCAAATAATATTTCATCAGCTTCTTTACCGATAGCAAAGATAATATAATCATCTTCGTTTTTATACATCATAATGTTTTTCTCCTTTTTATCTTGTTACTCTATTTAATATGCTATATTTTTCCAAAAAGAAAACCCTGGAACATTCCAGGGTCTTTTTCCGCAATATAATTTTTCATACTGCAAAGTCATATGCTTCGCAGGTTATTTTCTGGAAATCTTATTTTTCCAGAAGTAATTTTTTCGTTGATTCTGTTGTCTGAATAGCGAGATATTGGAATTATTTCAGCAGTTTACTAAATTCCTCTTCACTGATATGAAGAAGTTTTGCAGCTACCGATATGGATAATTCACCAGTATGAACCAAATCTATCAATTCAGTCTTCTGCTGATTAAGAATTTCAGCCTTACCAATTTCAATACCCTCAGCCTTACAAATCTCACCATATTTATTCTGGTCAAACTCTGTCAGAACCATATCTTTCACCTCTCTGCGATGTTTAGAAAGTGTTCCTGCAAGAATATCTTTTTCAATGCACTCATCAATAGCGCTGTCTACAGCATCTGGAAATGGCATCTTAATGCCATGTCTCTTAACACTGTCAATGAAATAAGAATATCCGTACAGGTCTGTGCATCTGCTCTTGATTTCCTCATTAAATCCCCGGTTAATATTTAAGACTTTAGCAGTCCATTCGTAACCTCCGGTTTTGTCAGGAACCTCAAAAGCATCCGATAACCTTAAGCATGCCACATCTGTATTCATCTTTGATACTGGTCCATTATACAATACAATGTACTGTGGAACAGGTATTTTAATCAGCTTGCTGCCGTAGATATTTTCGGAATCTCCAAGCAGCTGGCGGTAAGAGTCAGCGGCATAAAAGAAACCTCTCAGTGGCATGTTTGGGTTAAAGGAACTCTGGTGTTCGATGAAGCATAAAAACTTATCATCTACCAGAAATGATACATCATTTTTGAATTTCATGTAAATAACGTCATTCAGCGTCCTGAACTCCAGGTCATTTACATCTGTGTAGTTGCTGCCGTTAATTGCATTGTACAGGGATAAGGAATTTTCCTTGCTCTCACTAAATAGCCAGCGGAACAAAGTATCCTTGTACATTCTGTTGTGTCCAATGTTGTCATTTGCGTTCATAGAATGTCCTCACTTTCCTTGGTACAGTTAACACATGTTAATCTATATACACAGGGAAGTTGCGGAACATCCCTGAACATTTCAGGGATATGCCCTATGATAAGTCTCTATTTGTCTGAATTGTCATATAATTAATATGACAGATTTTATTTCATGCAAATGAGACTGTATTTAGTTTACTTATATGATAACTTATTTTGAATGTAATGTAAACCTTTTGCATAAAAGGTTTGGATTTTTTATGCAGAAAGTTTACTATCACAGATAATTCCTGTATTATATAATTAACAAATAAAACTAAAAAGAATAATGAGGAATATATATATGTGTAAGACAATTAAATTTCATAAAAAACTGACACCAGAGCAAATTAATGATTTATATGATGACGAGGAATTATTTAAGAACTTCATCAAAGAAAATGAAAATGACGAAAGGATTTCTGATTTAATTAAGAAATACAGAAATCTGGATGAAGAAATGAAAACTTTATGTTACAGGAATTCCATAAGAAATGCAGAGATTGACGCTTATACGGAAGAAAATCTTAGAAAAGTAAGCAAGGTAATGCAGATGGGTAAAGAGCTTGCCGGTATTAAAACAAATATTTTGGAAAGATATTAAGCCAAAAAAATAGAGAAGGATAATCTATGAAAGTAAAATTTTGTTACGAAAGAGATATTTCTTGCTGTAATGAATGTCCTTTTTGTGAACATGAAAGAGGCCATGAGAATTTCACTTATTGTGGATTAATGGTTCATGATTTGTCATATGATGCAATAATTGAAGATTGTTGTGAGAATATCCACCCCAAATGTCCATTTAATTCTCAAAATATTCAGAAATTATTGGCATTAAATTCCAGCCAGAAAAAGGATTATGATTCATATCGTGGATATATTTTTACTTCAGATGTAAATTAAATAAATACCATAAAATAAAAATCACCCGACATTCCAAGAAAAATCTTGTATCGGGTGATTTATTTTTTAATGATAATCTTTAAGTTTATGCTTCCTTCTGAAGAGCATATAACTCATTAAAGAAGTCATCCATGTCATAGATGAATGATACCTTTTCTTCTGTGGTTTTAATATAGTTGGTAATAATTTTCCGTCCTGTAGAATTCTGCATTCTGGAAACAATTCCAACGACCTGATTGGCTTTTCTTTCGATTTCTCCCATTTTGGATTTTGCGGCCATCGCTTTTTCCGGTCTGGTGCAAATTCGTTCATAAATGCGGGTATTTTCCAATGCTCCCCCCAAAACATGTGCAAGTTCATAAGCATCTCTGGGGTAATTAAGCAGTGCAGCCATCAGTTCTTCTTTGTTAAAACTTTCATAATTTTTCATTTTCAATCCTCCATAAATGTATACTGCCCCCGGAGCCGGAATGCAGTAAAACAACACACTGGCTCCAGTGACCATTTAACATTAAATGGATTTTTTAACGGCGGTAACGGGGTTCGAACCCGTGTGCTGAGAGTCAAAGTCTCATGGCCAGCCCCTGGCCCATACCGCAATATTTATTCTCCTGTTGACTATTAATAACATTAATATGATAGAAAAAATAAATTTAAAAATAAAAAGACAGCTTACGCTGTCTTTTTGAAAGTTTCTATAAAGGCTTCCAGATTTTTACCTTCGGGAATTGCAAAAATAACATTTTGAAATACTCCATTATATTTTTCCAGAAGTTTCATAAAAAATACGGAAACCATTCCGGCATCTTGACCAAATGCTCCACATCCAAAAGCTCCCAAAATAAGAGTTTCTACCTGATTATCTGCTGCCATTTTCAATACAAATTCTATTCTGGAAGATAAGGCATCCAGATTTTCCTGATTAGTAGCCTGCATAGCATTTTTATTTGGTGCAGCACAGGTGATAACATCTGCCTGTATTGTGTCCTGATTTTTTATAAAAATAATATCAGGAGAATAAAGACCTCTGTTATAATATAATCCATGGTTTGTATCATACTTATTTCTTTCATATACATCAAGCATATTACTTAAAACGGGATATAAGATAGATTCGTGGCAAATAGCTTCTTCCTGAGCTATACTTCCTCTCAAAAAACCTCCTCCCGGACTTGTGAAGCTTGCAAAATTAAGAAGGCATGTCTTTCCGATATTATTTTCGAAAACTGCAGAAACACTGTCTTTTGCGATGACGGAAATATTGGTATTTTCATATCTTTTTTCTGCTATTGTCGGGCTTTCATCATTATATTCCGTCGTTCTTTTCTGACATTCCTTAATTTCTGTGGCATATTCTCCGGATATCCTGATGTAAAAATCTACTGCTTTATAACTTCTCAGTCTTTTTTCTTCTTCATATGGTGATTCTTCATAATATTCTTCATCGCAGTCATTATAAGAAAGATTTAATAGTTCCAGAACATCTTCTGTTCTTATGAGTTCATCTCCATTTGTGTAATACTCATCACAATCCGAAAAACTATATGCAAAAATATCTTCTGCCATTTTCTTTCTGTCCGTGGTGTATTTTCTGATGATATTTATTATCTCTTTGGCATTTTTTAATTCTGAAATTTCTTTTATTACTTCATCTTTTATGAATAACATTCTAAATTCCTATCTCAAATTTTAATTGAGGATTCCTTTCTTTAATAATTTCTCTTGGATAATCTATGATTTTAATATCATCAACTGTCATATCGAAGAAATTCTTTTTTTCCGGATTTATCCATACTTTAGGATTGCAATCGACAGGAATCCTTTTCAGCATTTCTTTTACCTGTTTTGTATGTCTGTCATAGATTTGGATATTATCTACAAACCATGTGAATTTTCCGGGTGTATATCCTAAATGCCTTGCTACAATACAAAGAAAAACAGCATATTGCACCTGATTAATGCATCCGGCAGTAGCAAAGTCGAAACTTCTTTGAAACAGACACATATCCAGATAATCTATATGGTCTTTACCATGCCGTACATTCCATACAGTCTGATAAGCACAAGGCTTTAAGCCGTGAGGCTGTTTAAAATCTTCTTCCTGCCACATGTTGATAATATGCCTGCGCCCATCCGGGTCCTTCTTAATTCCCTCAAGAAGATTATTCATCAAATTATGCTTCCGGATTGTTTCTCCATAACAGCATCCAATAGTTCTGTTTCCAATATCCCATTCATCCCACCATGTAACTCCATATTTTTCTGCCAGAATATCAAGACTATTGCTCTGGTCCTGGTAAATCCATAAAAATTCTCCAATAGCACTTTTTACTGCAATAGGACGAAGAGTAATAATAGGAAATTCCCCCTTAGATAAATCATAAGTACACATTGCATGATTGATAGACAACGTATGTGCGGGAGTGCCATCTGCATAATGTGGTCTTGGAGTAATATCCATGCAGCCTTCTTTCAAGATTTTCTTAAATAAAGTTTTTGTATATTTGTCGCCTTTTGTCATTTTTCTTCTCCTTTTTTTCATTTATTGAAATTAATATGAGAGAAAAATTTATTTTGTTTTTGGCGGCATAAGATATTTGAAGTTTACCATGGCTTGGTAGTCCTCTTCGTGAATATATAGATTAGACTTATATATAGTATTATTTTCTATTTTCCCTATTAGAATATGGTCTCTTTTTCGATACAGGTATATGGCGTCATCTATTTGTTCGTATTCGTATCCTTCTATTAATTGTATTCTCATATTTTTCCCTCCGAATAAAATATTACTATATAAAATAATGTTTGTAAATAAAAGAAAACCCTCCATTGGAGGGTTTCCTTTTTACATACCAAATGTGGCATATTGTCCGTAAAAACATTCCGGAGCATATCGCATCCAATTTTTATGTAATGGACTTTTTCTATCCAGAATTTTTCTGAAGAATTGTATAAAACGTTCATACTCTCTCTTTTTCATTGGAAACTGCGCCAGAATACTGCTTTTATTCAGTTTATCATAACAAAAAGAGGGGTCTATTCCTATTTTTGCATTTCCTTTTTCAGCAACTATCATAATTCTGATTTTGTTTCGGCAGAAATTTAGCCAATAATCGCCGCCGGAATACATGTTGAGTAAATCACCCTTGGAAAAGTTATCAAAGAAATGATATTCCTTAAGAATTTGCAAAAACTCGTCTGCCTGCTGCACTTTGACGTCTTTTGAAAAAGAAGTTAAAGCTTTTTGGAGCAGCTCTTCTCGTTCATTTCTTTCTTCTGTATTCATTTACACCCTCCATTTTTTGTAGAATTCGTTAAATTCCTTTTTTAAAAGTTCTATGTCTCCATTATAATTTCCCGCATTAAATATTGGTATTTTGAGGTCTATGGCAATTCTGAGTGCTTGTGCCGTGCCGCCTATCCTATCTCCATTTGGAGTGTAGCAGATTACAAACCTCACAGGAGTTTTTAAATCTTTTCCTAAAATCTGATAGCCATTTCGGGCCATTAGGTTTTTCACAGAAGATTTTGCAGAAGCTATAGCAGGGTTATAATGAATTGCCAGATTATATGCCTCAGAAGATATTTCATATAATGGAGACTCTGAATGATTGAATCCTTTCCATGGCAAATAAATTTCTTTCTGTCCATGAACCATGTCGCATCCCTTTTCAAAAGCGTCATCAGTTCCATCGGCTGCTCCTGAACGAAGAATATATCCATGTGCTGCTAAAAAAGCTCCTATCTGTATAAATATGTCTAATATTTCATGTGGGGTTTTCCGACTGCCTATACCTGCATAATAAACATTCATATTTTTATTTATTGATTTTAATGATGATTTCGCTCAGGTCATTAAAAATCTGCATAGCCTCCTTCTTTCCATATAATTTTATTAACTTTTCTTTTATTACAGCTATATGCTGACTGCGATTCAATATATTGGCAATTTCACCCGCTTTTCTTTTGTCGCATGCGTGATTTCTTCGGATGATTTCTTTGGAAATGCTGCCTTTTTTCAAATCAGCCGGAAGTTTATTTCTAAATTTTAGAGATGATAAATCTGGATTTTTGATAGATAACTGTCTTACTACATTATATCCACGTTTATTCCAGAACCGGATAGTAGTGTCATATCCTGTATCCTGACTTATGATAATGAATCTGTTCTCTAAAGAAATGATATTTCCCAGAACAGTGCATAGCTGAAAGTCTAATGAATTCTTCGTTCCATTTTCAGCTTCAATAAATACAATTTCTGCATTATTTGTTCTAATTTGTTCAAGAACATTTATAGAAATTTTATTGGCAGATTTGGAATAAAAAAGATAAATTATATCATTTGGAGCTATTTTTTCTATACCGTCCAACCCGCTATAACTAACATTTTCATAGTCTATAAGATAAATCATGATTTCTCCTTTCTTTTCTTTAGATAATCTTAATATGATAGAAAATAGCAAAAGAAAAACAGGAACCCATGTCCCTGTTTTATACTTATTAAGCAATTTCTGCTTCCATTCTGTCAATTTTTTCTGCTTCCTGCTCACGCAGTGTTCTTACTGTAGGAATACCATAATGGCGTCCGAACTTACAGATTTTGCAGTCACAGCGGATTTTACCCTTGGAATATTTCCCATCAATATTGTACCAACTACAATTATTAATGCTTCTGGATAATGCTTTCTTTCGACAGATACTTTTATGTTTCACATATCTGAAATATCCATTTGAACGTTTCATAATATTCCTCCTTACATATATGCGAGCTTTAGAGTAAGCGCAGCTTTTCTGTCATTATTGCTTCTGAATCCCATATCCCTTGTTCCTGTATTGAATCCATTGAATCCACGGTTTCTGTTATTTCTTTCTCTTTCTTTCATTTTCTTTTTGGTTAAATGTGCCATAGTAGTAGTACCTCCGTTTGTCATATAGTTATTTTTAATATGATAGAAAAAACAAAAAGAAAACCTTTCATGATGTCTCATAAAAGGTTTTCCACAATAAGGGGGACTTGAAGGGCCGCTAATGCGGCAGTGTTCTTAACAGGAGTCGAACCTGTAATAAAAGGGCCGTAACCTTTTGGTTTATCCGATTAGCCTATAAGAACAAGCGCTGCAACTGAGATTTGAACTCAGAAGCCCAATAAAGGACTACACCCTTAGCAGGAGTGAGGGACACCAATTACCTTTATATTGCAGCATAAACGCTGTTATTCAGATTCGAACTGAAACACCGGGTTTCCCCGACTACTCTCGGTTTTCAAGACCGTTGCCTTACCAGTTAGGCTTATAACAGCATAATGTGCCAGACAGGAGTCGAACCTGCGTAACTCCGATTAAAAGTCGAATGCATAGCCGTTTTGCTACTGACACATAAATTCATAAAAGAAAATAAAATGGCGGAAATGGGAGTCGAACCCATTATCTTCTGGTTATGAGCCAGATATGATATTCCGTTTCACTCTTCCGCTATAAATAAAAATTGAATACCGGCGAAAACGGGATGACGAGATTCGAACTCGCATATTCTTGGACCCAAACCAAGCGGGTGGCCATTACCCTACATCCCGAAGCAGCCAAATAAATATTGTAAAGGAAGGAATATTTTTCTGGCTGTTCTTGCATAAGAGAGATAGTGCCTATGCAAAACTGGAACAATGGGACTTGAACCCATAACCTTCCGATTAACAGTCGGATGCTCTGCCAGTTGAGCTATGAACCAATAGTCTTCCTTTTAACAGGAAGTAGTGGGAAATGAAGGAATCGAACCCTCGCCAACCCGGATATAAGCCGTGTCTTCTGCCACTGAATTAATTTCCCATTATTTATTTCTATATTTAATATGATAGATAAAAAAATTATTTTGAAAATTTTTCTGTTTCTGCATAAAAAAATAGGCCTAAGCCTATTTTTTTTATGAAAAGCAGATATATCTGTATTTCATGCTGTTTTGAAATTTCCATAATGCCTGTTTTGTTATGGATAATTTTCTTGCGCCATCTGCAATGCCATATTTTGCAATAATCTGTAATTTTTCAATTTCTTTCTGACTTAAAGAATTAAAAAACCGTTCAAATTCCACATTAAATATAGCTTCATTTTCTACATTGCTTTTGGCGGGCAGGAGGTCTAAATATTTTGTATCTTCGGCATTTTCATCCTGTTGCATATAATACAAAAGATTTTGTTTTTGTATTCTGGATTTTGCATTGCTTTTCTGAAAGTATAAATTGATTTCATTCCCCATACATGTATATGCATAAGTGGCAAAATTCTCTCTTGTTTCATCATAGGTTTCTGCGGCTTTGCATAATCCGATGGCTGCTACATCATAGAATTCTTCTATAGAAAGATTTTTGTCATTCAAAATACCATAAATCAGATTATGATTTTGCTCTGCATATTTTTGCTGATACTCATTTAACATTTTTATTTCCTTTCTTCTCCAATTTATCACAAGACATTTTTAATATGAGAGAAAAAAGGATTTCAAAATATTATTGAGGAATATTTTCATATTGCCGGACATAATCTGATGCTTCGTTTGTATAGTAAATTATTTGATATTCCTGCGGATACTGCATTCCCAATTCGTATATTGCCTTTATTTTGATATCGGAAATGTTGATATTATTTTCTATTACCGCCATTTTGTTACTGTTTTCGATTTTTATAGAATTTAATTCGGATTCAAGTCTGGAAATGGTTTTTAGCTTATTTAGCACTTCGCTTTGTATATACAGATAATAAATAAGCACAAAAGAGGACACACAAAGAGCAAAGGTTAGAAAAAGAACATATTTTACATTCATTTTTTTGCCTTCTGCTTTATGATGTTTTATTTGTTTTGCCTGCCTGGAAACTTGTTTGTGAACTTCCGGTTTTAATTTTTTGGCAGTACTTTCATAAATGTAATTTTGATTTTGTTTCATAAATTAGGTAACCTTCATATATTGTTTACACAATTAATATGATTGATAAAAAATTCAAATAAAAAAGACCTCTTAAAGGTCTTTTCTATCCATGTAATATTTTCCTAATATGTAAGTCTGAAAAATTATCAGTAACATGCTCAGATATTCAAAAAACAATGCTGTGAATAATCCAAATAGATGCTGCGTTTGCATCGCCATGATGATAACAATCAGAATCAGAAAGAAATATCTACGCTTATTCTTGTTTATAAAATAATATAAATAATTCATATTAGCCTCCTATTTTTTGTATACTGTTCGGTAAATTAAATCCTGTTTTTCATTATCCCAGCCAACGATTTCAGAGATTTCAGTTACCTTAAAGTGGTCCATAAAGACTATGGTATCCAGTTCCTTTAACATATACATAGCCTGCGCCTTGTCGTATTTGCTCTCGTACATGACGTAATCGGCAAGCTTTCCAATTGCATCTTTAGAACTCGCACTATGCACGGAACACCAGCATCTATGTCCGGTAGCAGCAGCATTTAAGAAATACATGGCTTCTTCACCTTTGATTTCTCCGATTACAAAATAGTCAAGGTCTGTAAGTAATCCATTCTTTGCAAGCTCTTTTAATGTATAATCTGGAGTTACATGCTGGAACATAAAATCAGGATGAACCTTGGTAAACAGTTCTTCGCTTTCCTGAATAATTAAGGCTGAATTCCCTTTAGGAATTTCATCTAATAATACATTCATAAGAGTTGTCTTTCCTGATGCACCTTTCCCGGTAAATACAAGCCCTTTTCCGTGTTTTGCTTTATTTATCAGATAATCAGCTGTTTTCCTGTCCATCATCTGAAATTTAATAAGGTCATCAATGGAATATTTATCTTTTTTTATTTTACGAATATGCAGATAGGGATAGGGAACTGAGTTTATGCCGGGAGTAGTAATGTTGAAACGCATAATTACGTTTGGATTGGTATATTTGTCTGTAAAAACATGAATTGGTTCCCTTAAATCAAGGTTATTTCTGATAGCTAAACCTTCAATAAATCTCCTGTAGTCATCAGCATCTATAAAATGAAGATTGGAAGTCATTCTCTTTCCATTAACTTTAACCCGGATTTTATCCGGAGCAAGCACTTTAATATCTGAAATCCGGTCATCATTTAATAGGTCTTCCAACACATAGTTTCCGTAGACCGCCACAATAATCTTATTGATGATTACTTTTTTGTCATTCTCAGATAAACCAGGATAATAGCGGTTTAAATATTCTGATACCTGATTTGCAAAAATTTCAGGTCTTAAATCTCCCATCTGTGCTTTCTTAAACTGCATTCTTTCGCTACCGACTGTAAAGGTTTTCAGGGCATTATTGAATATATTTTCTAATTTTTCATAACTTAAGTCTGTTCTTACTTGTCTTGACAGTCCTGCCGCATCGTATATAACTTCTTCATCTTCTTCAATATCTTCCGGAGAGATGTCCATATCTTCAATTAAATTTATTTCAGCATGGGATTTTGTGTTTTTTATTTTCTCTTTTAAGTCCTCTTTTGTCTCAATGGAGTTATTTTCAATTTCTACAGAAAAGGCTTCTGTAATTTTCTTAAATAATTTAAGTCGGAATTCTTCTTTGATGTCACCACTTTCTGTTAGCCATAAAGACTCATCGAGAACTCTGTGGTTAAGAGGATAAGCAGTAGCGAGATAATTTATCTGGTGAAGTTCTTCATTTATATTCTGTTTTAGGGAAAGCACGTTTTTTTCACCAAATTCTTCACAGAAGAATGTCAGAACAACATTATTAAGGTCTGATTTATTGATAATAGCTTCCTGAATGGAAATATGATACTGAAGGGCTATGCAATCTGATTTTCTGCCGGGGCTTACATAAGTATGCCTTTTTTCCCATACGTTTTTTATGGGAATATTTACTGCTTGCCCGACATTTTCTACATAATCATGTGATTCAATATCGGAAAATTCATTTTCGTTCAAAATTTTTGTAACTGAAATATCTATTTTCATTTATATTTACTTCCTTTCATTTTTCTACTTTTAATATGAAAGATTGTAAACAAGATTTAGATAAAAAAAAGAACCCCTTACGGAGTTCTTTCTTTATTTACATGGATTTTCTGTCTTTTATTTCTGCCATTTTCGCTTGATTCAGTCTGGTATCGCCATGAACTCTTGAATAAGCCAGGTAACCATTCATTCGGTCAATTTTCGTTAAATTTTTACTTCCGCATACCGGACACACGTCCATTTCCAATTCTTCGTGGCCGCAGTCATCACAATATGCCAGTGATAGGTTTACACCTTCGTAAAATCCTTTTTGCATTGCCCTGTGAATAAGGGTTTTTACAGCTTCTTCATTGTAGTTAATGGGATATTTAACATACTGGATTTTTCCACCGTTGCATAATTCCCAGAACCGGCCTTCTAAATCCTGTTTCTGAATGGGAGTAATATCTTCGGTAACGTGGCAATGGAAAGAATTGCTTACATATTCTCTGTCTGAAACACCTTCAATCACTCCATACTTCTTTCTGAACTGCTGAACCTGAAGACCACATAAATTTTCTGCCGGAGTGCCATAAATGGCATATAAAATACCATCTTCCTGCTTGAATTCATTAACCTTATTATTGATATATTTCAAGGTATCTAAAGCAAACTGTCCATCCTCGGCTATTGATTTTCCATTATATAACTCCTGCAATTCATTGAGAGCAGTAATACCAAAACTTGCCGTCATGGGCTTTAATAATGGCTTAATTTTATCGCCGGGATTTAGATGTCCTCCGTAAAATCCACCTTCGCAATACATTAGCGGGTTGGTTGAAGCTTTCATTTCTCCAAGGTAATTATATGTTCTGATGTGAAGCTGTCTGATTAACTGTAAGTAATGGTCCAAAACTTCATAAAAATCTTTACTTTCCTGCCTTGCCTTTGCCAAAATCATTGGTAAATGCAATGATACAGCGCCAATGTTAAAACGGCCAACAAAGACAGGTTTATCATTTTCATCTGCCGGATACATTCCTCCTTTTTCATACCATGGAGAAAGAAAAGCTCTGCACCCCATCGGAGAGATAACTGCTCCGTATTTTTTGTACATACTGGAAATGTAACCTTCCCCGGACATACTGAGCCAATCAGGATACATAGTTTTCATGGAACATTTTACACCGGTTTCGAATACATCATGTGCCGGAGCATTTTCATCCCAATGAATTTTTTCATCATATAAAAATACAACTTTGGGGAATAACACGGGCTTTTTATGGTCTTTTTTACCCTGTCCGCCAGCTCTTACATTTAATGCCGTAATAGATGCCAGTTTTTCAAATTTTTCGGTACCAAGGCCAAGAGTAATAGTGATAAAAGGATAATCTCCACGGCTGCTGCCGACTGTATTAAACTTGTATTCCCATCCCTGGAAGCCCTGTTCCATTTCTTTTGCAACATCTTCTAATGCCAATTCTTCAGCTTCTTTTTGTTCCATATGGCACTTTTTGGTATATTTCTTTACATATTTATCATATGATTTTTGAGCATAAGGAGCCAGGATTTTGTCAACTTCCGGCAATGTAAAACCACCATACTGCTGACTTGCTGCTGACATTACAATATCTCCAATAACATCAAATGCAACATCCAGAGTTTTGGGGTCATTATACCAGATGTTTCCCATTTCAAATCCACCTGTTAAAATTGATTTGATATCTGCTAAACAACAGTTCATCGTATCTCTTCTTGCTGACATGTCATGAACATAGATATATCCATCCTTACATGCCTGATTTTCTTCCGCTGTAAGGAAAAATTTTTTATATAGTTCCTTATTCAGTTGATTAAATACAAGGCTACGCTTTGTTGCTACCAGTGCAGAATCTGTATTTGCATTTTCTTTATCCCCAATATACATAATGGACTGGCTCTTCTTATATACAGAATCTAACATTTCTACGAAATCCTGTTTATAGTTTCGGTAATCCTTGTAGCTTTTGGCTACTATGGGCTTTACTTTATCCAGCGCAAGTTCAACCATACTATGAATGGTATTAATCGGAATATCTGCCTTGGTATCACTATCTGGATATCTTTCATTGATTTCGTTTACAATGATGGAGCAGATTTCTTCTTCCTCTTCTTCCGTAAATTTTATCAATGCTCTGTAGGCTGATTTACCAACGGCAAGAATAATCTTATTTACATTGAATGGTTCTTTTGTTTTTCCGTCCTTTTTAATAACCTGAATTTCTGCTTCAGGATAATATTCCTTTGAATAGTCTTTTAACATATATAAGACTCCTTTCTGTCTTTATTATTATTAATATGAAAGAAATTATGAACAATAAAAAAAGCCCCGGAAAACCGGGGCTATAAAAATTACTTTTTAATTGACAGAACATTTTCAATGGAACTAATATCAGTAATGACATTGGTCTGAAAATATTTAGGTTTTTCACCTTCTGTCTCCTTTTTGTCTGTCTGGACTTCACCAATTGCGCAAATTCTATTGCCAACTTTCAGTTCATCAATTACTCCTGCCAGTTCCTGAGCGAAGTAGTGGTAGTTTCCATATACAGTATGCCCGTTTTCAAGCTTACTCTTAATTACAAGCCGGATAACGCCTTTACCAAAAGCTTCAAATTTGACGATTGTGCCAGCTACATAGAAATCTGCAGTAGGAACATCTCTGACTTTGCCAAGGTTTCTTTCTGTGGTAAGTTCTGCAAGCTTTGTTTTTGTGCGCTCAATAGATGTTGCCCTGATGATATTCTTGAATTCACCTGTTTGAGGATTTCTCTGAGAACTGATAATTCCGGTAATCTTTACATGGTCTCCGGTACTTAATTCAGCTGCAGCATCTTTTACTTCTCTGGTTAATACAAACTGTGGATAATTTCTTTTATCCAGTTTTCTTCCGCCCCTTACCATAATTGTAAGTAAAGTAGCATTTTTTGCGTCATAGCGATTTACAATAACGCCACTTGCAACAACATAATTCTTGTCGGAAATTCCATCCAGCCTGTTATCTGCAGGAACTCCATTTGTCATTTCTAAAATAATTTCATCAGCCATTGTTTTTAGTTTCCTTTCTTATCCTTTTTTTATTTGAAATTAAATTTCTATTATTAATATGATAGACGAAAAACTAAAAATGCCCTTTATGCCATGAGGCACAAAGAGCATTCTTTTTAAGGATAAAATATTCGGAAAATTTTAAGTGCATATTCCGATATTTCTGTTTCTGTATTGATTATCAGTATCAGTATTTCTTTACCAAGTTTTGTTTTGAATGCTACTGATACAACGCTGATGCATAACAGGACGGATAAGATAAGGATAATGTAATCCATTTTTTCACCCCTTATGATAATTCAATCAGGTAACGAATTGTAGCTGCATTTTCGTTATAGATAATGACTTCATCGTTTCTTAACATGCTTCCTTCATGAGCATGCAAGCAATCGCATCCAAGTTTTTTGATATTATTTTCATGGAACTGATAATATTTTGAGTCAAAACTATACACATCATATGGCTTTCCATAAGCAATTTTATAAACTGCAAGGAAACCGGTAGTAGCAGTACCTTTGGTCCAATAAGCACCCTGCATGGATGTATAACCTGCTGACTTTGCTGCTTTAGGTGCAAAATAAATACCATGTCCAAACATTTTACCCGTAATAACTACGTTAGTAGGGTTAAGTTTCAAGCCGGTATTGATAATGGACCACCAGTTTTCTGAGCGGGAACCATGGTAATAAAACTTAAATTTGTCAATATGATTCTTTTCGCAATAATTTTTGAAATTAATTTCTGTCTTTTTATTTCTGACAGACCAACAATTTTTGAATCGCTTTCTGGTGTCAGGGTCCAGATGTTTCTTAATGTCTTCAACTTCTTTAGGGGAACATTCTTCAATTTCAATACCCAAAGCATCAAGAATTGTCCCTTTGCTTGCTGTGGCTGTATCTGCAGCAACATTAATCTGGTTATTTGTCCTAACCTGTCCCTTCATGACATCTAACAAATCCGATTCTCGCTGAAGAATCTTTCCCATTTCATCATCTGTTCTGGCCGTAAAGGACATAACATTTGTCATTTTTCTTGGAATGGTTTCAAACAACTGAAGTAAAAGACGATTAAACTTTACTTTTTCTGTTTCAGTGGAGAGTTTTTTTAGAATTTCTTCAGCCTCTTTAATCATGGCTGGAGTTACCTGTACGGATGAAATCCGGTAATTTGTTTTTACAGTCTGCTTCGCAAGGCTCTGAAGCATATCCACGATATATTTTACAGAGTCATTGGTAATATCCTTCCAATTAACCGGAGCTGTCTGAGACATATCTGCCGTAGCCATAATAGCCGTTTTGTCTTCATAGCCTTTGTTAATTTTTGATTTATAAATTTTATCCCAGTCTTTTGCCGGATAAGTTACTTTATTTCCTGTAGTTCCGATTCTTCCATAGATGGCTGTGAAAGATTTGCCGTCCGGATTGGGAATCATATTGTAAAATTTGTTGTTGTTATTGAAAGTCACCATAATGAGCTGTTTTTCTGTCATAACTGGCATATATTTTTTCCTCCATTTATCTGTATTTGCAGTTAATATGAAAGAAAAATAGAAAAATAAAAAAGACGGATTTTGTTCCGTCTTTTCTTTTTATTCATTATCCTGATAAGTGTAAAAATACAGATATATTACATCATTTTCACCTGCCGCAATAGGGCTTCCTCCGTCCGGATTATTATATGAAATCAATTCATCTGGGCAATTTTTGTCATTTTGTTTCAGAAAATCATCCGAAACATTTTCTGAATAATATTTTTCATTTATTCGTTCTGCTACAATCTTATCCAACTCCGTATCTTCATTTATTTGTTCCAATGTAAGCGGAATCGGTATCAGCTCATATTTCATATTCAGATAAAGAATATCCGCCAGTCCTTCTTCTAATGATTTGCCAGTTACATTAGGAATTTCTGTTTGAGGAATAATTGAGCCGTACTCTACTTTATTTTTAGAAACTGTGATTTCCAATGGCGTTTCTATTGGGTTTTCAATATATGTAGATGATTGTGAAAGCATCGTATTTTGTGAATTTTCATCATCCACATAAGTAATATTTGTTACAATTCCAAGTTCATTATAAATAGTAGCAGCGTCACTGAATCTCATACCTACTGTATCAGGAATTTCCACACCGGCGTCTGTATTTTCGGAATTATCTTGAAAAGTTGCATCGCCTGAAGAAATATCCTGGGAAATATTACTTTGGTTTTTCTCTTTTTTGCTTCTTTTTTCGCTGCAGATTACACCAACAGCAACAGCAATTACCAGTAATGCCGCAATCAGCATATATATATTTTTTCTATTCATCTTATTTTTCCTCCTTATATAAGACTTTCCACATATGGTAGATAATGAAGCAAATTCACGAAATGCGAATCTAATGAATTATTAAGCACTTCGTTATTTAATTCGTTAAGCACTTCATTGTCTTTTATAATTGGCTTGTAACATCGCTTATTTGTCATAGCGTCATATATATCCAGAGTTGTGACGAATTTTACATAGTCAGGAATTTCCCTGTTTATATTGGACGGATACCCATCTCCATTGCATTTTTTGTGATGGAGCAGACATATGTCTTGTACTTCCTGTGAAAAACCATCAAGAAACCGTAAGCCGTTTTCAGGGTGCTTATTAACAATTTCTCTTTCTTCTGGAGTCAAGGGACCTGGCTTCATCAAAATATTTTTAGGAATAGTAATTTTTCCAACATCATGAAGCAGAGTTCCACGAACCAGTTCTTCCTTTTCAATATCAAGTCCCGAAAACTGATATAATTGAGCTGCCATTAAAGCCATTCTCTGACAGTGCGCATAAACCTCCGGAGAGTAGTCCATAATTCTTTGTGATAATTTTTGGGTTTTTGCATCCATATATATTTTTCGTAATATACTTGCCATAATAATTTTCCTCGAATAGATATAATATTAGCACCAAAATTAATATGACAGATAAAAAAACAGAAAAGCCTTAAAGAAGACTTTTCTGTTTTGTCTTTATTTATCTCCAGACTGCCAGGTTTCGCTTGCCGGGGTATTCCATGTGATGTTTGTCCCGTCTGTTTCCATAACAATAGAACCCTGTTCATCCGTTCTGAAAATTTTTACGCCGTTTTTTCTCAGTACATTTAATGTCTGGGAATGGGGATGCCCATAATCGTTATTTTCACCACAGCTTATGACTCCATAAGTCGGAGCAACTGCCTTAATAAAGGTATCGCTGGATGAATACTTACTTCCATGATGTGGAATTTTGAGAATATCAGCCTGCAGGTTAATATCATTTTCTACAAGTTCTTTTTCTACAGAAGCAGTAGCATCACCAGTAAATAACAAACTTACATCTTTGTAAATAAACTTTACGCACAAAGAATAATCATTCATATCTTCATGGTCAGAATAAGTTGACAATATTTCAAAATTAAGCTCATCAATAGAGAATTCTTCCATATAACTGGTATAATCAATAATATTTTGATAGTTTCTATATTTGATGGTTTCTATTACATCTCTATAAGTTTTGGTATCTGCGCTTTTATCCGGCATAAGAATATTTTCAATATCGAATTTTGAAATAATAACGTCCGCTCCACCAATATGGTCTGCATGCGGATGTGTTAAAATCAGATAGTCAATTTTTTCCACGCCCTGTTTTTCCAGATAATTCTGAATAAAAGTGCCTTCATTATTATCTCCGCTGTCAATAAGAATATAATGGTTATGGTACGATATCAGAGTGCAGTCTCCCTGCCCGACATCCAGAAAATCAACTTTAAGGATGTCATCATCCTCATCATTATCTGATGTAACAGCATCTGTAATATTGTTCCATACTTTTTCTGCTTCCTTTTCTGCATTTGCTATATCATTTTCATACTGCTTATTGTTGATATAGCTTTCAATGTAATTATTCAGGCTGTTACGGACATCTTCCTTATACGGGTTTTCATCATTTACGCTGCATGCTGAAATCATGGACAGCAATAACAGACATACAAAACATTTTCTAATTTTCTTAAACATTTTTTCTCCTTTCAAATAATGCCTCCGTTTCCGGAGGCATTAATGTATTACAGTTTTACCTGTGACAGGACAGTAAGTTCAACACCACTGTTCTTTAAGTAATCACTGATTGCTTTCAGTGCAGTAAATCCGCCCTTGATTTTGAATGTTACTTCAAATTCAGATTCTTTCTTTTCGGGAATCGGATTCTGAACAGGAGTAACTTCTTCCGAAAGAGGGGCTACCGGGATGGCAAAATCTGCAGGAATCTGAATGCTTTCCGATACAGCAATATTCTGCATTACAGGGGAAATATCCGGCAGAACTGTATCCTGCGGCATCTCCGGCATAAATAACGGAGTAGCATCCTGAGCAAGTTCTTCTTCCTTATGTTCCTGCTCATAAATATTGTCAGCCTGCTTTTTAATTTTCTCAAGAACATCGCTTAAGGACCAGTTACGCCTGATTAAATCAGAAAACTCTTCTTCGTTAAGCTTAATCTTTAATCTCTGGTTTTCATTAGCAACTGCGGTTTTTACAGCAGTTAATTTTTCATCCTCAGCATCCTGCAGTTTCTTTAACTGTTCTGCCTGTGCTGTAATACCTTCCTTAACAGATTTTTTCGTACAGTTTAAGATAATGTATTCCGGGCGCATTTCCATCTGACTTGCAAAATTATCCCTTAATTCATAAGAAACAATGGCTTTATCAATGCATTCCTGAGCAAATTTCTTCTTTTCATCCCGCTTTTTTTCATCAAAAATTTCAATAGCTTCATTTAAGGGCTTTTCTGTTTCTTCAATAATGGCCTTAATTTTTTTGCAGCGTTCATCAAATAACTTGATGGGAGCTTCAGCTTCCTTTTTTATTTTTTTACGGGAATCTTCAAGATTTGTTCTTAATGAAGCAAGTTCCTGCTTTGCGTGTTTTGCGCCTTTTAAGGAATCTTCTGTAACAATCAGATTTCTGTATTCATCCATTTTTTCATTTAATCCAGCTTCCAGCTCATCGAAATTGATGTCAAGAATAGCAGGAGTTACGTTGCTTCTAAGTACTAATTCGTTTTCCATTTTTATTTTTCCTCCATGTTGTCTTTTTAATATTATTAATATGAAAGAAAAATATTTTTTCAAAAAACAAAAAGTGGAGTTTCCTCCACTTTTGTTTATCTTTCCATATCTTTTTGAGAAATGAGCTGTTTATCTTCAAAATCCTGTTCCTGGCTTAATTGTTCCAGTTTTTCTTCAAAAGATAATTCTTCTTTATTAAAAATTTGCTCTTGTTTATTCATTTCTCTGGTTGCTTCATGATTTATTCCGCCATGTTCCATTACAATTTCTTGAATGACTGAAATCGGAATATCTTGCCCATATCCATTTTTATCAAAGAAAAAGGCATTATCTGGAGATATATCATCAATACATCCTTTTCCGGTAATCTGGACATCTACTGAATAATCCATATTGTTTTTCACAATATGAATATTTACATCATCTTGTAATTTGATATCTTTTTGTCCAGCTTCAATATATGGCGCTATTTTACTTTTTGATAATCGGTTTACCCATGCATCGGCTACTGTTTCCATTTCAGATAATTCTCTTGCATTGTATAGTTTATCCCTATTTGCAATGTCATCCATAATATTTACATTATATTCTTTTGTTCCTTTTTCGTAATATTCATTAATAAATTGCGCACAGAATTGAGAAACACAGTAGTGGTTATTTTGGCTGGCTCCTTTGGTAATTCCGTTTCTGTCTTTTATCATTTCCAGTTCAAAGTCAAATATCTTTGGCATATGATGCCGTTCTGCAATCACATTAATATTATGACAGGCAAGGCAAGCTTTGTCATGCACCTGATTTCGGGCGTTATTTAATGCTTCAATTTTCTGGACATATTCCTGCTGGTCAATTCTTCCGGATATAAGATAGAGTCGGTTTCGTTCCTGTTGCATCTGATGTCCGATTACGGTATTTACATAGTTCACCATTTGCATGGAATAGTCAATCACGTCATCTATTTCTGACGGAGCTTTGTGGAAAAGTGTGTGAATTTTCTCAATATACATAATAAATTCCTCCTGTTTTTTCTTAATATGCGAGAAAAAAGCAAAAAGAAAAACTCTCTGTTTCCAGAGAGTTTTATAATTTTATTCAGTTTTATCTTTGGATTAACGCTAACTGATATGCCAGATAATTTCCAATATCACCAATACTTTTTCGAGACATTACCTTTAGTCCGTCTAATGCCTCTTTTGCATCTTTATTTTCTTTTGACAGATATCTGAGAAAAATATTCAGCGCATCAATTAAGTGGTTATGACAGGATGTTCTGTACTTATCATTTGCAGCTTTTTCCTTATTTGTGTAAAAAGCCCAGTCCATTCTGTATTTTGTATATTTGCAGGCTGCCAGAAGGGCGTCATTCGCCAATTCCTTCTGGGTCTCCGTTCCATCCATGCTTTCTTTCAAGAGTTGATAAATCACCTTTTTTATGGGCATCTATAAAATCCTCCACAAGTTCATTTATTTCTTCATTGAGCCTTAATAAAATATCAATATATTCTTTCAAATTTTCAAGCTCATTATATGGCACCACATTTACATATTCTAAATGCAATTCCGGTTTATAATAGAAATCCATTTCTACCCCATACTGCCAATATGGGCTTTGGGGGTCTAAATGAATAAAGATTTCGAGTAATCCTGCGTACAGTTCCCGGTCTTTATTGTAATGGATTTTAATATCATGGTCATATTTACGAAAGTAGTAGGTAGTTCGCCATTCATCTGTTGTTTTTTTTATAATTTCAAGCATAGGTAACTCCTTTTTGATACATTATATAAAATCTGAAGTTCTAAAACAATATTTTCTCCATTTTTCATATATATTTTTAATATGAGAGAAATTATTGATTTGAAATTTTTTCTTTAGTAATGTTCTTTTTATTTTCCTCGTTTGTTTTTATTTTCTTCAAGATTTCTTTTACATAAATATCTACAAAAGGCATTTTTTCGTCTCCTACAATAGCTGCCAGTTCTAATCTTGTCATTTTCTAAAAATCCTTTCTGCTTTATTCAAAAAAATAACAGGGTTCATGTTGAACCCTGTCATATGGTTTATAAGCCATATCATACAATTATTCCGGTCTGGTTACGTTAATAGCAATAGGTCCTTTTTCATCGCCAGGAACAATATCGAAAATAACCGGCTCATTCACCTGCACTTTTTTGTTAGTTCTTGCCTTAGACATTTTTATCATTCCACCATATCCGACAAAATAATCTTTGCCATCATCTCCGGCAATAAAACCAAATCCTTTTTTCCAGTCAAAAAATTTAATTTTTCCAGTCATAATAATTTCCTTTCTATTTTTGAAATTTTTATTACATAATTAATATGATAGAAAAGAATTTCAAAAATAGCATTTTTGTGCTATTATGCAGCAAATTTGTACATAAATAGAAAAAAGCCCCTAAATCTTCAGGGGCCTGCCTATATTAAAGACCAGCGCAAAGCATAGCCTTCAATATATTAACAGCATAAATTATTTTTAGGAGGAGAACAAGACAAGCGAAGTCTGATTCCCTACTATCAAAGCTCCGCTTGTCTGTTATATCTTTAATATGATAGAAAAAATATTTTTCAAAATAAAAACTCCTCATATAGAGGAGTTCTTCTTTATTACATTTTATTCAATTTTTTGTAGAAATTAAGTTCAGCACAATACATGGTTTGTTTGTCTGGTTGAAGATTTACGGTATCGTAATATCTTGTGATTTGTGCCGGTCTTGCAAATAGCAGTGTTATAAATCGTTTACTTTCCTGATTAAAAATCAGAATTAAGCCTTTATCAGTAATGCAATGAACTTCTTTCCCGTTTTTATGGCCTTTATTGACAAGGAATCTGGCTACGATGGAGCCAATTCCATGTTCAAGTACATATGAGATTCTATTATAGCGATAATAGAAAGCGTGGTCTGTTTCTGCAATTGCTTCTGGGTAGAAATTTGTTAATCCCAAAATCTCCATCATAGTTTTTTCCTCCAATTGACTTTTATAACATTAATATGGGAGAAAAAATACTTTTGAAATTAAGAAATGGACAGTTCTCTTAAAAGTGATTTTTTGAATTCCGTATAAACAGCTCCAGTCCTTGCTCTTGTACGATTTAGCTTCTGAGCCGCTTCTTTTGTTCCGTATTTCATAATAAATGAAAATACTTTTTGGGATTTTTTTGTTAAATTACTATATGCTGTTTCATATGCTATTTTACACATAACTTCATCTTCTGTACTGAAATTACTTTTGAGAGTTGCTAAGATTGAACCGGGGGAATCTTTATCTTCATTTTCAATCAGGTCATCGTAATACAGAATTGTTTTGTTTCCTTCCCGTTTCTGGGCATTTTCTATTTTCCAATAATTATCAATATTGCGAGCGATGCATGTGCAGGCATATGTGCTAAAATTACCTATTTTTGGATTATATAAAATAGCGGCTTTGCAAAGAGCAATAGCGGCTATATCATAATATTGCTCAAATGACAGATTTTTCATTTTGAGCGTATAAAAAATTAAGCCATGGTTATTTTCTACTAATTTTCTTTGCTCATCCGATAATTTCATTCCTTCTATTTTACTTTTTCTCATAACTGTTTTTCATTATTCAGACCTATAATTTCATCACCATACCTGGCAGCCTGTTTTCTCCTTTCTTCATTAATAGCAGCATAATGCTTTGCAGTAGTTTTGATATCTGAGTGTCCCAAAGCATCAGCGGTTAAATAAATATCTCCGGTAAGATTATATAGATTTGTACCATATGTAGACCGTAACTTATGTGGGGATATTTTATTTCCCGTTCCCAGTGCTGCATTAGCATATTTTTTCACAAGAGCTTCTACGGCTCTGATTGAAATGCGATTTCCTTTTTGGGATAGGAAAAGAGCAGAAGTGGTATCATGACCTTTGAAATGTTTCCGCCCTAAATTCAGATATATTTTGATAGAGTCTGCAATGCCGGGACTAATATAAATATTCTGAATCTTGTTACCCTTACGTGTGATAAGAATACAGGATTTTTCAAAATCTATATCTGAGATGTTTATTCCCGTTAATTCAGACACTCTCATACCCGTTCCTAAAAACATCGTTAAAATGCAGTTATCACGCAGTTTTATATATTCCGGAAGTTTTTTCTGGGCCAAAATCTCTTCATTTTCGGCTGCTTCACATAATTTTTCCTGCTGTTCTTTATCAAGTCTTATAATTGGCTTCTCTTTAATTTTAGGAGTATCAATAGCAGCAGCTGGATTATTTTCAACCATATGATGCTTCACAAGGTAATTATATAAAGCACGTATAGAAGAGAGTTTTCTGGCTTTTCCAGGAGCATCGTTAGTGACCAGATTTCCGTTTTTATCACGATAACTGGTAAGATACGATAAGTAATCCGCTATGTTTCGATAAGATATCTGTTCCATATCGACTAAGGAAATGTCTTTCTTACAGATATTTGGAAACAGGCTGTTTTTGCACGTCAAAAAATCGAAAAACATATTTAAATCATTTGCATACGCATAGCAGGTTAATGGACGGTATTTTGTTGCCGCCAATTTATCGTTAATGAAATCTGTACAAAAAATAGGCAAATCAGATAACAAATCCCTGGATTTTTCAAGATATTTGTCTTTTTGTTCTGCTTGAAAGTTATCTGCCATAAATTTCTCCTTTTTTCTTTTTCTTTTAATATGAAAGATTATTTTGAGGAAACTTTTTTCTCGCATATTAAAAATATATGATAGTCAATTGGAGGACAGTTTATGGTAAGGAATTATGAGGTATTAGTTATCATGCTTTGTGTTCTTGCATTTTTTCTCTGTGTTTGTGTTGTTTCTAATTTTTTATATGAAAATGTTTTGAATGGCAAAGCCAAAATCTTTTTTATTAAAACAGAAAAAGTAAGTTATGCTTTAAGTTTTATAAATTTGATTGTTTTGCTTGTTTATTGCGTGATAACAAAAATCTGAAGCTGCAGGTCATTTTACCTGCAGTTTTCTTTTATTTGATAAAAAATGTCGTAAAACAGTAATTTTACGCCGTTTTTTATTTTTGTCTTTATTGCTCTTCTCCGATTGATTGCATCAAAAAAAGACGGTTGAAACCGTCTTTTCTATCAAATCTTGCTTGTTTATATTATTGTAGTTATTTCCTTTCCGTATAAAATTATTATTCCGTTTGAACATTAAACAGATTTATAAATTTCTGCTTCAATAATAAGTTTCATTTTCTTTATCTCCCATTATGAAAGTAAGCTAAGTCCTTTTACCTTTAATAACTCACTATATTCCATAATTATACCTCAAGCTTTTTTATAATTAAATTTTCTATATCATACCTACAATCAATCCAATGTTCGTATAATTCAATGTTTTCATCTGTTGGCTTCCTTGTTGCTGAGGAAATATAATTATCAAATTTGACAATTGCGTTATACATTTTCTCAAGGTCTTCTTTTGTAATCTCGTTAGTATTTCTAAATTTCTTCACTATATCACCTCTTCCAATCTTCCGAGTAAATCATTGTTTCTTAGTCTTCTAATATCTCTTCTGGCTCTCTTTCTTCAAACTCTGACCATCTAACATCCTCTGTACTGAAATCACTTTCTGTACATTTTCCAACCTCATAAAAAGAAATTTCACCGTTTGCATATAATTTATGTACTGCTTCTGATATATTCTCTTTCATGTCAGAACTTGGCAAATCATCTTCATGGTCTTTTATCCATTGTTTTACTTTCTCTACATCTTCATTGCTTAGATGTACTGTATAGCATGTTTTAGCAATAACTTCTATTTCCATTCCCATAAAATCACCCCCAAGGAAAGCTAAATTTATTTACCTTATTCACATGCTATCCAATAAATTATTAAACATGGAATTTATTTCACGCTTCTCAATCAATTTTGCGTTGTCAATTATTCCTGCAGAATAATCGCATAATAATACTCCTATGATGTCAATGTAATCCTTACATGATAAACCATAAACTGTGTTTTGTTTTGTAAGACAAAATAATTCATATGAATCATCTGGATTTTTTCTTGCTTCGTATATATCTGTTGTGCCACGTACAGTCAACTGTATATTGTAATTTTTATCAAATTTAATTAGGTTTTGAAAATTTTCATCATTTATCATTTATATTACCTCTTCCAATCTTTTAAATAAATCATTCTTTCTTTTTATCCTTGTAAAAAGTAAACGTAAAACCATTTTGGATATCCGTCCTGCCAGTTTTCACAATAATATCTGTACCTGCTAACTTTATTTTCCTTATACAATTCCGCAAGCAGCCTGCCAAGCTCAGGAACCTTTGGCGCACCATATGGGTACCATTCTATTATTTTCGGATTAAACTCATTTATATATGTGTTTACAAAATTCTCTGATACAACATCAATAAATTCACCTTTGTGTTGTGACATATAATTAAGTATCCATTGCTTTTTGTGTTCTTTTATGGCATATCACCTCCAAAGGAAAGTTAAATTTACTTGCCTTATTCTGATTCAATATCAACTGAATTTTCCAATTTTAGAAACTCATCTCTATGCTCCACTAATGCTGCATTGGCAATTGTATTGATTTTATTCTGACAAAATGATTCAATTTCTCCTTTTGCTTCCATGACAGTTTTATCCATCTGTTCATTGAACTGGTCTGCAATAAAATCTAAATTACATCCAATATCCATACTTAATTTTCTAAGTTTAGATATTGCAGCTTCTTTATCTGCCTTTGTTAGTGTTTTCTTCTGTGAAAACAAATCAGTTACATCCTGAATTAACTGCTGTGACTCATTCATTGCATCTTTTGTTTTATCTTTGAATTCATTGGCAAACTGTTCTCTTTTACTAACAAAATCACATTCTGGAATCCTACCATCTTTTTCAGTATAGCGTATAGTACATGGCACACCAGAACCGCATCCAAAAGATGTAATTGCTTCTGCAAATTGTGAATAGCTCATTTCAACTTTTGCAATAGGCTTATCGCCAAAAATATCGTCACGATTTAATCCTCTTGTGATATCAGCATGTCTAAGTTCCATTGTAATTACATTACTATGTTCAATGCTGCTTCCGAATAATGGTGTTTTTCCACCAGAAGCTCTGTTAAATAACAAAGTACCATAACTGGGATGACTTGTTTTTGTTCCAAATTTTGTTTCTTCTACTTTATATTCATTTTCCATATATTCTATTTTCCTTCCATAGTAAACTTAGATTTCTTCCCATAATTTATCATCTTCATCTCCAAATGGTGTATCATTTTTGAGTTTTTAACTAACATATTCATATTTAATTTCTCTATTGTTTATAGCGACTGTACCATTATAATCTTTATCATTAAAGATAAAAGTAGATTCCATTATATCAGACAAATTTAATGCCAAAGAATCAACTCCAATAAATTTTCCAGAAACTATAACTGTTTCAAAATATCCTTCCTCTTTCCCTGTGTCAAATGGAATGGCTATACCTAATTCGTCTGAAATGTCTACCACTTTTCTATATCCAATTTTGTTTTTAAGTTCAGCAAAAGTGATAACTGCTATATCACCAACTTCTGTATATCCTAAAATTTCATCTTCATCATCTGTAATTGGGTAAGGTTTATTCATCCTAATAATTTTATTTTCAAAATTTTGATAATTAATCATAATTTAATATCTCCTTTCCATTCCGCATGAAAACTTGGTTTCTTATGCTAATCTTCTACCAGTTTTTGCTTGATATTCAGCCCAACATTTATTAAATCTCCTTGGATTTTCATTTTTACTTCTAAGGAATCTTGCATATTTTCTTTTTAATGGCTGCATTTCATTTTTATAAACATCTTCGTCTATCCAACTCTGCTTCATGAACTTGACCAAACATATCTGTAATTTTTGCCATTATTGTATTCTCCCTTCTTACCCAGAAACTTAGATTTGATAATTAGCTTCATACCATCTAACAGCAGCCTCTTTGTAAATATCATTTGCAAGACGTTGTATGGAGTTATTGTACCATGTTTCAGCAGTATCTAAAAGTAGTTCATTGTCTGTCGTTCCTTTTAATTCAAATTTATTTAGAGCATCAAGATACTGCTTTAACTTGTCGTTATTTAATTTACATACCCATATTGGCCTATGCGATTGAATAATATCTACGCCCATATTGTTTCTCCTTTCGTTTGTAACTTAAATTTCTTTGTACCCTAAAAACTTTAAGCAATGCACAAATCCGTCAATTTCATTTTCTCGAACCATTTCTTTTTGTTCATATCCATCGTCATTTATATGGATTGCATAATAGTCACAAGTTTTCATTCCAATATAAAAAGTTTGATTCATAATAATTTCTCCTTGTCTATCAAATTTTACTAAAATTCTTCCAATCTTTCATACGAAAAGTTATAGGCGGAAATAATTTCATACCTCTTTCCGCAAATATCACACTGTTTTTTTGTAGAAATCTCACAATCTGTATAATCTGCATATATGATTTTCCTGCTCAAAACTTTGTCATCTTTTCCATCGCTTTTTCCGCAATATGGACATCTTACATAACTCAATGTTTATTACCTCCGAATGTCTCATCTTTGCACAACATTTCAGATAGACCATGTGCATCTTCTAAATCTAATTTGATAAGCGCTTTCATCTGTGCGTCTGTAATAACGTGATTTCCTCCAACATACACTGAATACTTAGTAGTAAATAATGACTTATAAATTTTACACCAGCCATGTTCTTCTAAATACTGTTCTGAATTGGTAGTATCTACTATTCCAAAACATATTTTATCTGCGAGTTTAACATGTCCCTGATAACCACAATGAAAATATTTTCCTTCTGGAGAAATCCACCCATATTTTGTATCTAAGTTCTGCCTTTCATGTATTTCGGCTAATGTTGCCTTATTTTCTGCTTTTGTAACCGGTGTTTCATAAGGTTCTCCATATTCTTTGTAGAAATTGTAAAAATTTACTCTGGAATTCTCATGAGTACGATACCATAACCATATTCCAGCCACAAATTCTGAGCATGGAATGATAAAAATTGTATGGTTGTTTACTTTTGAGTTCTGCATCAGATTCATTAAAAATGTATTCCGGTCACTATCTTTTATCATGTCCCAATGTTTTACATGATTTTCTTCCCAGCAAATCAAATTATTCATCATTCTAAATCCTCCTAATTATATTTTTATCATTTCCTCCGTCTTTCTGTCTATAGTATATTTAATATGATAGATTTTTACAAAAAGAAAACCCTGAAATATTCCAGGGCCTTTTTCGCAATATGTTTTTTCGTATTGTAAATTGCTAAAAACAATATTTTTACTTTAGCTTAAATTTCTTTTTCTATACGTTTCAAATCACTTATAATATCTTCATAATATCGAATTTTGGATAAATAATATATTTTACCTGGAAATAAGTTAAGAATTTTATTTGAGGTAACTTCAAGATAAGGAGCATCTTCGTGTTTATTATTAACCTTATCTAAGTTCTTTTATTTTATCAGCTTTATCGAGATAATCCATATCTAAATCTAAAACTAATTTTTCATATTCATGTCCAAGCATGTTTTCCTTCTTATATATATATATATATATATTGTCAAAAGATATGCTTTTTCACAACTGATAATACATATCAACCATTGAATCCCATGAAATAAAAAATCCCCTATTAAAAGGGGATTTTTGCAAATTATCTTATACAAATATTTATTCGAAATCTACATCGTCATCAACTACCTGCTCATCATCAAAATCTGACCAATCAAATTCTGAATCATCCATATTACGTGTAGTGTTTAATGCTTCTTTTTCCGTTTCTGCTTCGACTATCGCATATCCATATTTAACTACCATAACTCTCATTTTTTTCATAATCGTTACCTGCCTTTACATAGTATAATATCGTTTTCTAATAGCTTTTCCCATTGTCTCGCCATACTGGTTAATGTACTGACAAATCTGCGTTGCTTCTTCTTCCGAAAAGTTTTTCATTCTCCAGTTTGTAATATGTTACCGCAATGGACCCATTAATTTGTCTTTTGCGTATTCTTTCATCTCAGTTTTTGTCATATTACATTAATTCCTTTCTAATATAATCTGTAATCCAGTCTTCCCAGTCAACATTTAGCCTGTTTTCAATGTCATCCATCTGTTTTGTAATCTTTTCTTCATCTACTTCTTTAAGATGGTATTTATCCCATAATTCATGGAGTTCATCGTATGCTTTTTTGTCAACATACCAATGTTCAATATCTCCATTCTCGTTTCTAATTTCATATTCTTCTGAAAACAAAGAGCAATCTATTACATCTCTGACATTATCACATTCTTCTGCGAGTTCTCTCGGAAGCTCCTGCGGTGAACAATTGTGGTTTCTACACTGTTCCAATACATATTCGGCGCCAACCTGCCTTTCATCAGCATATCCTTCAAAATAATCTTCAAGGTTTACTTCGTCTCCGTTGAATGGCCTTACGATGTTAAAACTGGCTGTAAACTCCGGATATCCGTTTCTATGTGTAATTTCCATTTCCCCAAATACGATTTCTTTATCTGTATTCACTCCTAATAATACTTTTCTTCTCATTTTTTCATATCTCCTATTTTTAATCTTTAATTTTAGATTCTTTTGTTCTTCATTTTCGCTTCCATAACGCCTATTGCTTCCATAGCTTCTTTTAATCCGATTTCAGGATGTCTGGCATAATATACTTTAATTGCTATAAGCTTTTTGCCGTTCTGCAGACATCTTTTGATAGAGGGATTAATTTCTTTCACAATCCCTTGCAAGTACTCGCATATCTTCGTACCTCATTGAGATTGTTTCCATCAATCATATCACCATTAATGATAGCTGCTTCTGCAATATGCTTGTTAGTAACCAGTTTCCCGCTTATTGTTGTAAAATAAATATTTTCGTTCATTTATCTTCACTCCAATCCTTGTAATTTTTGGTCTTCTCTTGCACATAATGTATAAAATGCTGCATTAAGTACAGTTTCATTGCAATCTTCACATTCAAGACATATATCTGCCGGATTATCCCAGTATCCATATGATGCAATGCTAACTTTATGTCCTCTATGCTTTTTTAACTTATTCCACAAAATCATATCTACATCATTCATGTTTTTCTCCTTTTTGTCTATTATTGCTTTTAATATGATAGAATTTAAAAAAAGAAAAACTCCGGGTTGTTCCGGAGTTTATGCTTATTCTTACTAAGTGAGATATCTCAGTTTTTGATTACACTTCAATGACTTCCCAAGTCCATTCATATTCGCCATAACAAGAAGAAAGATAAGCGGTTCCATCTTCATGTATTTCTAAATTAACCCGTTCTCTTCCTTTATCGCCATAATAAGTCATTTCCTCTTCATAAGTGTCCTGTGCGTCTTTTTAAAAAATGCATATGCGTCTTCTTTGCTTTCAAATATATCATGGCTTGCAATTTCTTTATTGTGAACAGAATAACAAATTACTACATATTTTTTCATAATGTTTACCTTTGCCTTTCTTTGAAATTTCACGACCCTATCTCGGATTCTTTTAGGTAAATAATCTTTTATTTCTATTTACATCACTTCAATTTATAATCTAATGAAAGTCGAATTTTGTTACATTATTTCAAAAATCTACTTGCATTACTTTTTATTAATAATGAAACGACCTCTCCAAATTTTTCATACGCAGCATCCAAAATCATCGCTTCCAAATCTCTTAGTTCCCAATACTGTAAATTTTCTGCCAAGTGGTTTAATGTACAATCTGGATTAAGTTTACCAGTTTTATATTTCCATTCATTTATATCATTGCATAAATTTAATAAACCATTTGCATCCATATGATTAATATAATGTTTTACTTCTTTTCTTTCCATCTTCTTCTCCTATTTTGCCACTCCAAGCTTCCTTTATTAAATTATATACTGACTATTCGTCTTTCATATATAAGTTATATTTTATTTATAGCAAATCCAGATGCCGACAAATTCATCATCATCAGCATGAAACGATGTAACTTCAGCATCAAAATATTTTGACAGGGCAGTTAAGATATTACCATCCCATGTTTTACCTGTATCTTCGGCTTCATCACTTGCTATTGTGGTAAGACCGTCTGAATCGAAGTCACAGGTCAAAAGACCGTTTGTGATTTCTTCAATAATGGCCTTAAAATCATCATATTCTTTATAAATACATTTTTTGAGTTCATTTTTACTTACATTTTTTATAATAATCACCTTTCTTTCATTGGTTATTACATTTTCTTTTCAATGTAATTCATAACATTTGTTTTTGCATTATCGGGTTCACAATAAATCATACATCCTGTTATTGTACTGTTGCACAGGTCTGCGTCTGTTAAATCTGCACCATTTTCTTCTAACCAAGTGTCTAACTCGTAACAGGCTTCGCTTAACTGATATGCCAAACGTTCTCTTCTATCAAGAAGTGTTTGTATTTTTTGGGGAATTTTCATATTTGCCTCCAATCCAATGAAACACGTATTTCTTTATTCTTCTACTTCTTCAACTTTAATTGTTATAACATAATGTTTTGCCTTTTTGGATACACTAAAATCCAAATTATTGAGATATTCAATTTCATTTGTTATGTACTTCTTTTTCCACTCAAATAAATCTTCTATCATTTTGGGAAGTTCGATTTCCATTAAATAAAGTAAATTTTCATAAGCCTTAAACCCGTTGATTGCGCCTTTTAATTCCTTGATATTTCTTGGTTTGCAATATGCTATCTCCTGTATACCTAAATGGCTTGATGCATGTCCTGACTTGTTAGGATTGGTTTCTGCATATGCATAATTGCCACTAATAGCTTTCAACCATAAATTATCTGTGGCAAATACTCTCGAATTTGCATCTTGATATTGTAAAAGAGCATCAACAACTTCTTTTGTAAAAAGTTCTTTGCGAAGTTCTTTTATGCGACTAATTATATGTTTTTGGTATTCCATAAATTCTTCCACTTTTTTATCAAATAATACATTTAATAATTTTTCTTCCATTTTTCTTCCTCCAATAAAATATATTCTTTTAATTTAAAACTCCTCTTATCATTTAATATTTTTAATATGATAGATTTTTAAAAAAGAAAACCCTGAAATATTCAGGGTCTATGCTGGCAGTATATATGAATTCAGAAAGGTTTATTTTGTTCTGATTTTTGATGATATTTTATAGTTTTCTTAAAATGAATTAAACTTTTTTGTTTTCAAAAGTCTAACTCATTTTATTTTACCATGGAAATTTAAGCACTACTTTTCCTATGATTTGCTCTTCTTTTATCGGACCAAAAACACGGCTGTCCCGGCTATTGTTTCGGTTATCTCCTAATACAAAATATTCTTTTTCATCAAGTTGAATTTTTTGAATAGCAATTCCTGCATCTAATATTGCCTCTGTTCCATATTCTTCCTGCAAGATTTCATCATTAATGTAGACATTTCCTTCGTTATCTATTCTTACAGTTTCTTTTGGCAGGGCAATAATTCTTTTAATCAGTATTTTTCCATTCTCATCTCGGAATACTACGATATCATGCCTTTTCAGACCATTAAAGCGATAGAAAAATTTATCTATTATTAGATTGTTTCCGTTCTGATAAGTTGGTTCCATAGACGGTCCGGAAACAACTGCTCTTTGGGCTATATATTTAACACAAATGTAAGTAAAAGAAATGATGCATATTAAAAATATGATAAATCCGACAGTCTCCTTAGATATTTTCTTTTTCATTCATAAAGTCTCCTTCCGGTTTTCTTGTCAAAAATATATACATTTTGTATCACTTCTTTGGCTACATAAGGTAAATTGTTTTCTTTAAAATAATTATTTGCAAGCTCAATAAAGTTTTTTCTTGCATCTTCAATATCATTATGGGAATAATCATCTTCGTAATCCCACGTATCAAGGTAACGCCCAAATTCTCCTTGTTCTAAATCTTCTTTTAGAATTTCCAGTGCTTCGTATGCTAAATATTTGCCCATTTTATACCTCTTTTCTTTCCTTTTTCTTTTAATATGACAGAACCAATTATTATTGGTATTTTGGCGCATAAAAAATAAGCAGCATAAAGCTGCTTACTTTTTATTTATACTTTTTATTCCATATATCCACCCAAATATATGGGTTTAAATTTGTTTAATTTAACTTTTGTGATTTTTCCTGAACATCTTAGCTTTTCTTTTTCTTTTTTAGCATGCTCTTCTGTATCACAAATTGCAAATATATAGATTTCACATCCATATTCTTTACATGTATTTCCACTGACTATATACAAATCCTGATATTTTTCTTTTTCTGTACAATGTTCCATAAAATAGTGATTCCTTTACTTTTCTGAAAATTCAAATTGATTTTTCATAATTTTGTTTTTCTTATGTTTATCAATTTTTTCTACCCACTGTAAAAATTCCGGCCATGTGCAAACTCTGTGTGGAAATGAATATTTTGCATTGTCCTCGGTGTGCATCATGAATCTTGCCGTTTCAGGGGAATTTTTCTTAATATCTCTAAGAAAATCCATGTGGTCATCAATCATAATGTCTATATCATTATTCAGACAAGTAATTCCTTTATTGAGAGAAAAAATAAGTTTATCAAAAAGAATTTCGTTGTCCATAAGCCATTTCTTTGTCGCTTCAGCACAAGTTGTTGTGAGCTTTTCATCAATAAACTGATTTGCCCATCTGGCAGTTATGATATAAATTTCATGTCCTTGTTCTTTCATCAGCTTTATGGCTTCTTTTGCAAAATATCTTGCCGGACAGCTTGTTATATACGCCTCATGAATGTCATCCATAATTTCGGTATTGTTTAATTCGAAGAAATTTTGAATGCGAAGGTATTCCGGATGTGTTTTTATAGGATATCCTTTTTTATACATGTATTCAGATACATGCTGAATAAAAAAATCCCGTGAATTAGTTAGTGTATCATCAATATCTATTCCTATTCTCATTTTTCTCCTTACCCAAGTGTTGTTTGTGACATATGTTCAATATGTCCCATTATGTTGTTAATTTCTGAACTTACTTCATTTGTGTTGTCGATAACATCAGTGATAACTGACTTGGTACTTTCCGTATTACTCAAAAGTTCTTCAGAAAAAGCACTTAAACTTTCTACTCCTGAAAATACTTCCTTATTGCTCTGAGATACTGATGTTGCCTGTTCGTTCATGGCTTTTACGGTATCTTGAGCTTGGTTAATATGATGTGAAATTTTTTCAAAGGTATCAGCAAGTTTAAGAATATCTTTTCCCTGGACATTACCTGCTGAAATAAGTTCTGTAATACTTTGTGAAGACTTATTTACAGAACTGTTAAGGCTATCAAAAATATTTTGTATCATATCCGTTGCTTTTGAGGTCTGAGATGCCAATTCTCCGATTTCATGCGCAACAACAGCAAACCCTCTGCCGGATTCTCCTGCTCTTGCCGCTTCTATGGATGCATTTAGTGCCAGGATTTTAGTCTGTTCCGTAATCTGAGTTACAGATTTTAAGATACTAAAAGCTTTCTGTGTATCTTCCAGTAAGGTTTCGAGATTATTATGTACATCACTACTGATATTTTCGGTATTCTCTGCAAGGGTTTTTATTTCATTCATGGCCGTTAATCCTTCTGCCATAATATCTGAAGTCTGTTTCATCGCTTCAGATACTTTTTCGCTTTGCATAAGGAGGTTTTCTGTAGCGTCACTGATTGTTTTGGATTTTTCTAACTGGCCCTGAATGGTTGTGGCAAGTTCCTCTGTGCCATCAGCGATTTCATTCATGGAAGTCAGTCCGGCATTTCCGTTATTTTTAATAGAAGAAAGCCTTTCATTTACTTCTTTTGCACTATCACTGATGTTTTTAGTGGATTCTGTAAGTGTATTTGCTATTGTGTCGCTTTTCTTTTTCTCGTTTTCCAATTCATCCATTTCGATTTTTGAGAATTTCTCCAGAACCTGGTTAACATAAATTAAGAATAAGGACATAAGGACAATAATTGCGATTTCGATTTCAAAATTGGTAATTTCCGCTGCTTCCGGTTTTCCGGTAACGAATCTCATTGCAATATAAGCCACATTGATTAAGAAGCTTGGAATGCTTACTCCAATAGTAAATTTTGTATCCTGATACAAAGAACAAGCCACCAGCATTGGTAGAATGTAGGTAAAACTAATTATTGTAGCAGATGTCAACAATGAAAAAGCATAAAAAATCAGATAACCAAATAAAGCTGCCCGCTTAATATTTTTGGATTCCGGATTTTTTATATAGTAGACAAGACTGACAATGAAAGGAGTTAATAAAAGGGTAAAAAATAACGCTGTGTAGCCAATTCCTCTGTTTCCTTTTACGATTTCGATAATATATGCAATCATTAATACGCCGCAAATAGAACCAAAAATCCGTAACATCATTTTGTTTTCTGCCTGTTTTCTGCTTATTTGTTTATTCATTTGCATTCTCCTTTTTTCATTTTATTTCGCATACTTAATATGCAAGAAAATTTTTTGCCATATGCTTTTTGGCACAAAAAAAGGACTTATAAAGTCCTTTTTAAGCACCATACGGGAATCGAACCCGTATCTTCTGGTTGGAAGCCAGATATCTTAACCGTTAGAATAATGATGCAGGAGGTGCGCCATGATTGAGGGGAGTCATGGCGCCAAATATGAAAGAATAATAAGGGGAATTGGTTTCAAAGAAACCAATGACAGATACGGGATTCGAACCCATGATTACAGGATGAAAACCTGTTGTCTTAACCACTTGACTAATCTGCCGGATAAATGAAAGAGGTAGGATTCGGACCTACAATGTTTACCCT